>Ga0247841_10000295_pt1 | contig 134291 bp, 136 predicted proteins | sample LaCruzMarch2015__2_FD_192410 | JGI IMG/M metagenome (GOLD analysis project Ga0247841, IMG submission 192410) | Freshwater microbial communities from meromictic Lake La Cruz, Castile-La Mancha, Spain - LaCruzMarch2015_18m | ecosystem: Environmental > Aquatic > Freshwater > Lake | place: Spain...
AAGAAACCCAACAAACACAGAAACGGTAAAGCACCCCTTGAATTAGCCGGATGTAATATTACAGGAATTGACTATTTAAACATCTAGTTTGGGTCCACAAAACTGGTACGCTTACCTTTGAGGGACCATTGACAAAACAGCTATTTTCTGCTAGACTAATTGGTTCTTAAGATACCATTTATATTTAACTCGGCGCTTATCAGATTATCTGATTAGCTCCGTAAAAATATAAACAGTGCATGTAATTCACGCGACAGCTGGAATCGCATGAGTAACTTAACAAAATATTAAATTAAATGGTCCGAGGACCCAAAAAATGGAGGTAACCATGAAGTTCGCGAGATTTTTTATTTCGGTAGTAGCGGTTATGGTCTTCTCCGCGGGCTTCGCGTTCGCGGATGTTGACGTAAATGTTGAAAACACCAATACAAGTACGGCAACGGGTGGTAATGCGACCCAGTCGCAAGACCAAAAACAGAAACAGGATCAGCAAACCAACAATACGATCCGTGCGGCTTTGCCCGAAGTTGGGTTCACGAGATTTTTGAATTCGGGAACCCCTATCCTCGGTGATGGGTGGAAAGTGTATTGTCCAGCCGTGTACCAGAAGCTGGAAGTTAAAAAGCTCGAGAAAATGCAAACGAGCTTTAAAGCTTCCGATCTTCTACCCTGGAATTGGAGTGGTCAGATCGAGGCAAAGTTTTGGGGGAATGTTACATCCAAAGAGGATGCCGTGTCCTGTGTCTGTTATTGGCCAAAGGAAACCGTCATCACTGGTGATGATATTCTGGGGGCCGGGTTTCACGCTGGTGAAGCAGAACAGAGTGAAGATTCTTTTTTTGCAGATGCAGAACTTTTATGCAAACAGAAAACGGGCTCTTCGAGAGTTGCTATGATTAAAAAGGATACCATTGAAGGTGTTACGACCGGTAAGTCTATCGGCGGTAGCGCTTTGACTACTGGCACTAACGATGCCGGTACAAGTGGTGCCGCCTTCGTTGGCGGTGGGATGCTGGGTAAAAACAGAACCAGCATCGAGGAACGTAGCAAGTTTAAGTTCCTCTGCATGAATGACGGTCCGACTATGTGCGGGCAGTCAGCAACAACAATCCAGGCTTCGCAAGCGAAAACGGGATGCGATCCTAATGCGATTTACGCTCGGATTCGTCAATTAGAGCAGGAACTGAAACTTTGTACGCGTTTTTGCTTCAATAACCTAAAGCTCCGCTCAGCTATCGGAAATGCTTATGTCGAGCTGTATCAGTGTACAGGTGACAAAAATCATCTCGCAACAGCAATAAAGCATTACGGGATTGCCGAGAAAAACTATCGTCGCGGTTATGACATTAAATCGCATAAGACCGAAGCGGCGCAGATTATTGCCCAAGATTATTACAACTGGGCAGGCGCAATCAATGTTCTGAATGGGCAAGGGGCAGCAATGTCTTTTGCAAATCAAAAACATCTTGAGCGTATCCCTTCGGGATTCGCAAGATAAGGGGAGGGATATCATGAAAAAAACATTTGTTCTGGCCACCATGGTCATCATGGCAATTACGTTTGTGGCCCCTGTGGCGCAAGCGCAAATCAAATACACCGGCGAGGTGCAGGTTGCTCAAGTCACTCCGGCGGCACAGAATTACACGCCGGAAGTGAACACAGTGAACACAAGGATTGATAAAGTCGAAAAGAGGGTTAACGCTCTCTACAGAAAAATCAAGACAGAATCAGGGGCTGTCCAAGAGCAGTTTAAGGCAGTTGAAAAACAGCAGCTCGAAGAAAGAAAACGTGTCAATAGTAATTTTCTCGAGGTTAAAACTGCTGCTGGTAACCTCAGAAAGGACCACGACAATCTCAAGAGGGACTACGAGGACTTTAAAGGGATGATTCTTCAGAGCATTAAAAAAATAGAAGAAAGCATAATTTCTCTGGTGATCGTCGGCTCGATAATGGGCCTGCTGTTGGTAATCGTGCTCATGTTCATCGGGATAATATGGTTGCCCGAATGGTGGAAAAAGAGAAAAGAAAGCCGAGCTGCAAGACAAGAAAAGCAGCAGTGATTGCGGCTTTAGCAGCGTCCAGAGCACATCAACCGTAAAGTGTACAGAGGATTACAAAGAAGGCCAGCATATCTATTAGATACGCTGGCCTTCATCATTTTTATCAGTCTAACAGCAAAATATTTGCTGTTTTTTATTTTTTATAAAATCGATATGCTATGTAGTTTGAGCAAATAAGGGGAAGTTGACAGATTATCCCTTGCTTGCTATACTTCCAAGTCATCTAAACAATTATTTTTATGGAAAAAATCAAGCAATATTTGCAAAATATCAATGTAAATCGGGAATATTTTTCTCTTAGTTTTTTTGCAACGGGAATAATTTTATCGATAGTATTTTCTTTACTATTTATTAGCGCATCCAAAACATACACTTCGAGTATCACAATTCTTGTCAATGCGAAATCGGAAGTCGCGGCGCAACAGGAAAAACAAATCGTTGGCAATATTTCCGAATTTCCAAAAACACTGGCTTTTTATAACAGACTTTTAAAATATAATCCAGACGTGAAAGATATCGCGGTGAACAAATCGCGGAAGGAGAGAAGGAGAGCTTGGAATAATATGCTTTCAGTCAAAAAAATCGGTAAAAATTCTTCTTTAATAAAAATTTCAATCACGGCTAAACAAAAAAATGACGCTGATCAATTAGCACAAAAAACGGTACGGACACTTTTTGATTTTACAGGATTTTACTATAACATTAAAACGGATGTTGATTTGCGCATCGTCGATGGCCCAATCTCATGCTCCAATACTATTTTACGGTATTGGATGTCACTGGCTGGTATAATCGTCGGGTTTTTAATTGCATTTGTTTTGCAATATGTCTTGCTGAAAAGAAAGGGTTTATTGGCGGATATGTATAAAGCTTCCCTAAAAACGCCCTTGTTTAATCTAAGAAAGGAATATCAGGAAAATTCTGAGCAAGATAATTTAAAATCTCTCGAAGATTTGTATATGTCAGATGTTTCTATGGAAATCCCAACTTTTTCCCGGGGAAATTATGAAAATACGATTACTCCCAAAATTCAGGAGATGAAAAAATTGACGAAAATAATCGAAGAAGACAAATACCCTAATTTTTCAGAAGTGCCCAAACAAACTCAAGCAAAAGCAGCCGCACCTGATAATCTTCCGATCGCTGATGATTCTTTTTTGAATCAGTCTCATTTAAATATCGAACACCAGATTATAGAACAGCAGCCAAAAACTGAGGAAATCAAAGAAACACTCAAAAATCAAATTCATCAAGAACCGAACGCTGAACAAATCAAACAAAGATTAAATAAACTTCTGCGGGGAGAATTTTAAGATTCTTTACTAATTGCGAACTTACATATTAATATACGAATAATTTTTCAATGGATTTTTGATTAGTATATTTGTACTTGATTAGTAATTAGTAATGCTTTATGCCAAAAAGACAATCCGCAATTTTCTGGTTTTACTTTTGGATGCTGTCCGCGATATTTTTGACCGGGTGGTTTTTGTACTGGAATACTTTTAATCAAGGCACGTCCGCGACAATAGGCAAGATTATAAATCTTTTACCGATAGAGTGGGAACAAAAAAGAGAATATCAGGCACTTGTTAAATTGGGCGATTATTTTCTCGGAAAAAACAAAGAAGAAAAAACCCTGCTTGTGCTTTTTCAGAACAACCTGGAAATAAGACCGGGAGGAGGATTTCTGGGCGCTTTTAGTGTTATTAAGATAAAAAATGGAAACATTGTTTCAATGGAAATGCATGACCTTTCGGATTTTGACACGCAGATTCCGAACGTAATCGAATCGCCATATCCGATAAAAGAAATTATGCGCACCACATTCTGGAAAATGCGGGATTCCAATTTTTCCCCAGATTTTACTGTGAATGCGCAAAAAGCTCAGGATTTCTATTATTTGGGTCAAGGAAGTCAATACTTTGATGGCGTGATAGGAATTACGGCAAATACACTGACATCCATGCTAAAAGTAACCGGACCAGTGAGTATTGAGGGATACCCCGGAACATATGATAGTGAAAATGCCATTATAGCCCTGGAATATCAAGTGGAACAAGCCTTCGATGACCAGGGAATTCCTCGTGAAAAAAGAAAATCTGTCATAAATGATTTGGCAAAAGAAATTGAAAAAAGAATTTTTTTGCTTTCTACATATCAAAAAATTGAACTAGCCAAGATTCTGATTCAAAATTTGAAACAAAAAGATATACAACTATACTTCAAGGATGCTGCCTTGCAAAAAATCGTGGAGGATGCAAATTGGTCGGGTGAAGTTGATCAGCAATGGGCGAGTGATTATCTGATGATTATTGATGCAAATCTCGGCGCGTTTAAAAGTGACTATTACATAAAACGTTCTGTGGATTATACTATAACGCTTCTCAAAAATAATCCTATTGCGCATTTGAAAATCACGTATGAACATACGGCGAAACAAAAGGATTGGATGACTAGAGATTATCTAACCTATCTGCGAATTTATGTGCCGGATAATTCATGGTTCATATCGGGCAGCAATTTTGACAACCCGCAATTCGGGAAAGAGTTTAATAAAAAATATTTCGGAGCGATTGTGAAAGTTCCGATCGGCACGACAAAAACAGTCGAAATAAGTTATGCCATTCCCGAGGAATTAACACAGAATTATATTTTAAAAATACAAAAACAGGCTGGGATAAATAACGAGCCAGTGAATGCGCATGTCATTCGCGAGAACGGCAGTAAAAACGATTATTCATATATTATGAATAACGATCTGATTATCAAAAATTAGTTACGAAAAAAGAGGGGTTGTATCCAGACAATCCTCTTTATTTTGCCAAAAATATCGGTTCATAGTATTATTAAAAGGCTTTAATAATAAAAAATACAAAAACATGATTGAGGGAATAATTGTAAAAAACCTTGCGAAAAATGAAGATGAGAGAGGTTGGCTGGTTGAAATATTTAGGAGCGATGAAATTTCTGCGCGCCCTGCGATGGGATATGTAAGTATGGCCAAACCAGGAATTATCAGGGGACCGCATGAACATGTTAATCAAACAGACATTTTTGTTTTTATTGGACCCGGAAGCGTAGAATTAAATCTTTGGGATAGACGCGGAAATTCTTCAACGGCCGGACAACACATGAAAATTGAGGTAGGAGAAAGCAATCCTTCTTTGGTAATTGTGCCTCCGGGAATTGTACACGCCTATAAATGCACCGGGGACAAAGACGCTTGGTGTATAAATCTGCCCGACAAATTATATAAAGGAGAAGGCAAGAAAGAAGAAGTGGACGAAATCAGATGGGAAAGTAAAGAGGATTCACCTTATAAATTATAAATTTTTCAAAATTTATGAAATTATTGGTAACAGGCGGGGCTGGTTTTATCGGTTCAAACTTTATTCATTATTGGTTAAAAAAATATCCAGAAGACGAGCTTGTCAATCTGGATGTTTTAACTTACGCTGGTAATTTAGAAAACTTGCGTGAGGCAGAAAACAATAAAAACTACAAATTTATTAAAGGTGATATCTGTGACAAAAACTTAGCTAATGATTTAGTAAAAGAAGCGGATATAATTGTTCATTTTGCCGCCGAGTCACATGTTGACAGATCAATTTTGGATGCGGAAAATTTTGTCAAAACTAATGTCCTGGGAACTTACAATTTATTGGAAGCTGCAAAAAATAACGGAAACAAGCGCTTTCATCATATTTCTACGGATGAGGTTTTTGGTCATTTGTGTCCAAATGATCCTCCCTTTAATGAAACCACGCCTTACGACCCCAGGAGCCCCTACAGCGCTTCTAAAGCAGCCTCGGACCACTTAGTAAGGGCTTATTTTAATACTTACGACCTGCCCATAACAATTTCCAATTGCTCCAATAACTATGGTCCGTATCAATTTATAGAAAAATTAATTCCGCTTTTTATCACTAACTTAATGGAAGGCAAAAAGGTTCCGGTTTACGGCGACGGAATGAATGTCCGTGATTGGCTTTATGTTGAAGATCATTGCGAAGCTATTGATTTAATTATTCAAAAAGGGAAGATAGGGGAAACATATTGTGTCGGAGGAAATTCTGAAAAATCAAACATGGAAATTACCAAAAAGATTATTGAAGTTATGGGAGGAAACGAAGATTCTATTGAATACGTGACGGATCGGCCGGGACATGACAGAAGATACGCTATTAATTTTTCGAAAATAAAAAATGAACTTGGCTGGGAACCAAAAGTTAGCTTTGAAGAAGGCCTGCAAAAAACTGCCGAATGGTATAGAAATAACAAAAACTGGTGGAAAAATATTAAATCAGGGGAATACCAGACATATTATAAGAAGCAATATGGCAAATAAAAAAATTCTGCTAGGATTAACAACCACGCCCGATTCTGATTGGAGAGGGAAAGTCAAAGAAATAGACAGGCTTGGAATAAAAGAAATAGCTCTTTTCCCAACATTTTTAAAGACAGCAGAAAGAAACGAGCTGTACGGCTTGCTTGAAAAAACCAGACTGGAATCAATCCCGCATGTTCACATAAGAGGGGAGGATATGCCCCTTGCAGAAATGGATTATTTTGTAAAAAAATATCATACGGAAGTTTTTAATACGCACTCGCCGAGAGAATTTCCCATAAATTATGATTATTCCAAATACAAACAATTAATTTATCTGGAAAATTCAAACTTTATTCCAGATGAAAATGAAATCAATTTGCTGGGAAATGGTCTGTGCGTTGATTTCTCTCATTGGGATAGCGGACTTAAAGCAAAATGGCCAGGATACGAAAGCTTTGAAAAATTAGTAACCAAGTTTCCCGTGGGTTGCGCGCATATATCAGCAATGACAAATGCTATAACATATTGGGTAAATGGCTGGCCAGCCTATGAATCCCATACGTTTAAAAAGTTAAAACAATTCGATTACATCAAAAAATATCTGCAATATCTGCCAAATATTATAAGCATGGAACTGGAAAATTCATTTGAAGAACAATTAAAAGTCCAGGCATATTTAGAAAAGATAATCAATTAAATTTTATGACGAAAGTTTTAATAATTGGAGCTAAAGGGATGCTGGGACAGGAATTAGTCTCTGTTTTTAAGAGTGACGGGGATTATAAGGTTTTTGCGTGGGATAAGAAAGAAATTGATATCACCAACCAAAAGCAGGTTCAAAATAAAATCGCAAAATTAAAACCCGCAATCATTTTAAATGCAGCAGCGTATAACAATGTTGATGGATGCGAGAAAAATAAGAAAGAATTCGAAAAAGCCAAAAACCTGAACGGGAAAGCGCCGGGATATTTGGCAAGGGTTGCAAAAAAAATTGGCGCTATTCTTATTCAGTATTCAACCGACTATGCCTTTGATGGTATGCCTGAAATTGTGGAACCTAGCGGTTGCGCTGGTTCATGCGGTTCATGTTCGCTTCACCAGGGATTTGTGCCACAGATTGGATTTAATGAAGACTCAACTACAAATCAAATACAAAAATATGGAAAAACAAAACTCATGGGTGAAAAAGCGGTTCAAAAAAATGGAGGGGATTATTATATAATCCGTCTTTCAAAACTATTCGGAAAACCGGCAAAAATTAAGGATTCCAAAAAAAGTTTTTTTGATGTGATGCTAAAAATTTCTAAAAACAAAAAAAGCGTCAGTGTCGTTGATGAAGAAACGAGTTGTTTTACTTACGCGCCAGATTTAGCAAAAAAAACAAAGGAAATCATCGAAGCAAAGAAACCTTTTGGGATATATCATGTTTTTAATGAAGGCGCTTGCACATGGCATGAAGCAGTTGTAGAATTGTATAAGATGGCTAAAATAAAGGTAAAAGTCATTCCCGTAGGCAGTGAGGAGTTTCCTCGTCCAGCCAAAAGACCCTACGTCTCAACCCTTATAAATACTAAGCTTAATCCAATGAGAAATTACAAGTTAGCGCTCAAGGAATATTTAAAAAATAAATAGACATTCATGGCAGAAATATTTAGTTTTCAAAAAGCACTTGAAAAAAGGAAAGAAAAGAAAGAAAAACAGAAAAAATCCGAGGTTACTGACAAAACTCGCGATAAATTTATAGACATGCTATCTATCTTGAATCCCGAACACGCATTATTACTAGAAGAAATAAAAGATAAACTTGTGAAAATAGAGGTTGCCACTAGACAATGTTCGCCCTTTTCTCTCTCACAAGCAGAAAAAGAAATCCAGAAATATTCTACGGAAGAACTCACCAAATGGATAACGGATTCAACACAAAGAGATTGGCTAGTCAAACCAGCTTTTTTTCGGGCAATTGCGCGTAAGTATTTAAGTTAAGGGTAGTTTAAAACAAATGCTATAATACTTATCATAATTAAATATTATCCAGGTATTTTTTTGAATATTAATTTTGATTTTAAAATTTTATGAAATATACTAATCTCAAAAAAGCTGATGCGCAGACCTATAAAGCTATGCTTGGCGAACTAAAGCGCCAGCAAGAAGGCATGGAACTTATTGCATCAGAAAATTATGTTTCCGAAGCAGTTCTGGAAGCGCTAGGAAGTGTTTTTACCAATAAATATTCCGAAGGTTATCCGGGGCATCGCTATTATGGCGGACAAACATATACCGATGTTGTAGAAACACTGGCTATTGAAAGAGCCAAGAAACTTTTTGGCGCAGAGCATGTAAATGTCCAGCCTCTTTCGGGAGCTCCAGCCAATATGATTGCATACAATGCAGTTTTAAAGCCGGGAGACACTGTTTTGGGTATGGATCTTTCACATGGCGGGCATCTGACGCATGGTCATCCTGTAACATTATCTGCTCAAATATACAATTTCGTACGCTATAAAACAGACAGGTCGGGAAAAATTGACTACAAAGAATTGGAAAAAATGGCAATCAAGCATAAGCCAAAATTGATTTTAGCGGGCTTCTCGGCTTATACCAGGCAATTGGATTATAAAAAATTCCAAACTATCGCAAAAAAGGTTGGTGCAATCTCTATGTTTGATATTGCGCATATCGCTGGTCTTATCGCAGGAAAAGCTCTCCCCAACCCGGTTCCATATTTTGACATAGTAACAACCACAACCCATAAGACTTTGCGCGGACCACGAGGAGGGATGATAATGTGCAAAAAAGAATTCGCCAAGGCCATTGATAAATCAGCATTCCCCGGTTTTCAGGGCGGACCTCATGAAAATAATATTGCCGCTAAAGCTGTAGCTTTTGGCGAGGCACTGAAGCCAGCTTTTAAAACTTATGCTAAGCAGATTATTAAAAATGCCAAAGTATTAGAACGGGAATTAAAAAAATACGGTTTTAAATTAATGTTTGGAGGAACGGATAATCACATGGTTTTGGTGGATGTTTTTGGCAGCAAGGGTGTAACCGGTAAGGAGGCCGAAGTAGCATTAGATGAGATAGGAATAACACTTAACAAAAATATGATTCCGAATGATCCGCGCAGCCCCATGGATCCAAGCGGGATCAGGATTGGCGTACCCGCAATTACAAGCAGGGGGATGAAAGAAAAAGAGGTCAAGATAATATCCAAGTGGATAAAAGAAGCTATTGAAAATCATAAAGACGAAAAAAGATTAAAAAGTTTGCATAAAGATGTAATTGTTTTATGCAAAAAATTTCCAATTTATAAAAACTTAAAATAATTTTATGAAAGGAATAATTTTGTCCGGTGGTACGGCTACCAGACTTTTTCCGCTCACGGCCACAACATCCAAACAGCTTTTGCCTATTTACGACAGACAAATGATTTTTTATCCATTAAATACCCTTATAAAAGCTGGGGTAAAAGACATCTTGGTAATCGTAGCGCCCGAACACAGCGGGCAATATATAAATCTCTTGGGCTCTATTTTCAAAAAATTTGATATAACACTTTCTTTTGAAGTTCAAAAAGTTCCCAGAGGCTTGGCAGAGGCCTTTATTTTAGGTGAAAATTTCATTGATAACGAAAATATAGCAATGATTCTGGGCGATAATATTTTTGAAGACGATTTAGCGGAAAGCATTAAAAATTTCAAAAATGGAGGACAGATTTTCGCCAAAAAAGTACCCGATCCGGAAAGGTTTGGGGTTGTAAAATTTGATGATGCTGGCAAAGCTGTCGAGATTATAGAAAAACCAAAAGAATTCATCAGCGAGTATGCTATAACGGGATTGTATCTGTATGACAGCCGCGTAGTGGAAATTGCCAAGAACCTTATTCCGTCAAACAGGGGAGAGATAGAAATAACCGATATTAATAAAAAATATCTGGAAATGGAAGAGCTGACGGTTCAAAAAATTAAGGGAGAATGGCTGGATGCCGGAACTTTCGATTCATTACTTGAAGCCGGAAGAATCGTTAAGGAAAAAGAAATTTATAAAAAATTCGATCCAATTATAAATCAGGCAATTGAAGAATTCAACGCGGAACTAAAAGAAATAGCCAAGAAAAAATTATTATAATTACGACAAGTAATTCTTAAATTAGTAAAAAATATATATGAAAATTCGCAAAGCAATTATCGCGGTTGCGGGCTCAGGCACAAGATTGCTTCCGGCAACAAAGTCTATGCCAAAAGAAATGTTACCGATTGTTGACAAGCCCATTATTCAACTAGTTGTAGAAGAACTAGTGGAGGCTGGGATAGAAGATATAATATTTGTCACCAGGTGGGATAAAAAACCGCTCGAAGATCATTTCGATCACAGTACAGCACTGGAAGATGACCTTAAAAAAAATGGTAAAACTGAACTTGCCGAGAAGATAAGTAATATTGCCGAACTGGCAAATTTCATTTATATCCGCCAAAAGGGTCCCTATGGAAATGGCACGCCAGTATTATCAGCGGCGAGTCTTGTTGATGATGAACCATTTGTTTTTGTTTGGGGCGACGATCTTGTGAAATCAAAAGTTTCTTTCACGAAACAAATGGTTGACGATTATGAAAAAAATGGAAATCTTATGATCGGTGTGCAGGAAATGCCGAAAGAAGTATTAAATCGCTACGGAATCGTCAAATTAAAAGAGGGCACTATGGAAATCGAAGATATTATTGAAAAACCTTCCGTAGAGGAAGCGCCTTCTAATTTAGCTGATTTTGGAAGAATGATCCTGGATCAAAGTTTTATAAATATCCTCAAAGACACCGCTTTGGGAAAAGGAAATGAACTTTGGGTAGTCGATGCTATAAAAACATATGTAAAAAATGGCGGTAAATTTATGGCTAAAAAAATTGAAGACGGCGAGTGGCTCACGACAGGAGATCCGCTAAATTATCTAAAAGCTACATTGGCTTATGCGGCTGACAGAGAAGACCTAAAAGAAGATCTCGACAAATACATAAGCAAATTCTATTGTAAATAACTCAAAACTCCGCCCATAAAGCGGAGTTTTAAATAATTCGGATTGACAAATCGAGCATTGCATGAAACAATATTGGTCCAATTTCTAAAGACACTCAGCGTATGTATTGGCTATATCTGACCCTATTTACGTTCGTGGTTTTCGTCCCAACTGTTGTTCGGCATGGTTATTATGTTTTCAATACGGTTCAGACTCAGGAATTCATAATTCTTATTCTGGGATCTGTTGCTTTTACCGCTTTTATCATTCAAGAAAAAAGGCTAAAAACAAATGTGTCCGAAAAAAAAGACATCCAGCGAACTGTGCATAGAATGGCAAAAGATTTGACACATTCCTATTCTTATATCGGAGAAATAAACCGCAAATTCGACATTCTTGAAAACATAACACTGGGCTACCCGGAAAGTTTAACAATTACAGCTAAAAAACAGATGGAAACATACGGGTCCATTATGGAAGCAATAAGGCTTTTTGGAAAATCCGACGAATTCGCTCTGAGATTTATTTGCATGCCCAATCATGAAATCTTGAAAGAAGTAAAGAGCTTTCCTGGCCTGTCTATGAATTTTTCACTCAAAAATTTTGATTCTGATATTCAATTTTTTGAATCAGACAAATTTATTGTCGTAAATTCACCAAAAGCTATAGATAATATATTTTCCTGCATAGTTTTAAAAAAGAAAACACCTAATCAAAAAATGGAAGACTTAGAGATGATTAGAACGTTGGCAGCCCAAGCCCTGTTTTTTTTCATGTTCGTGCGTGATAAAAAAATGATGGCATGCAATACTTTGAATCCAATAAGTCCACGAAATTGATTGTTCCAAACAAAAGCCTTATAATACGAAATGGCTAACAATCATTTCTGTCATACAAATGCAAATAATATTACTGCAAGATGTGAAAAATATAGGAAAAAAGGGACAAATAAAAAATGTTCCCGATGGTTATGCGCGTAATTTTCTCTTTGTTAAAAAACTTGCTACATCTGCAACTCAGTCTGCCGTAGCCCATGTAAAATCAGAGGAAGAAAAAAAGAATCAGCAATTAACATCTGAAAAACAAGAAGTTCAAAAATTAGCGCAAAGTTTAAATGGAAAAAAAATCATTATTAAAGCTCGCGCAAAAGATAATAAATTATTCGGTTCCATTACAGCAAAGGAAATTTCTCTTGAGATTAAAAAAAGCGGATATGTGATTCCGGAAAAAGCAATCCAAGCAGGCCATATAAGAGAATTGGGCGAAAAACGCGTCAATATAAGCCTGGACTTCGGCATTAAAGCTGAAATAATATTGGCTATTGAGGAAGAATAGGAAAGGATGTATAATCAAAAAAGAGAGGTTTACAACGTATGTTTTCAAAGTCGCAGGGGAGCGGCTTTTTGTGTGATAAAAGTCTATCATTAATTTTGAGGCCCAGGGGACAAATGAATATGAAAAACAGAAAGTACATTTTTGTCATGGGGGGTGTGATGAGCGGAGTCGGAAAAGGAATCACTACTTCATCCATAGGGATGATTTTAAAAGCGCGCGGGTATAACGTTACCGCAATCAAGGTGGATCCTTATGTAAACGTAGACGCTGGCACAATGAATCCCACTGAACATGGAGAAGTTTTTGTCCTTAACGATGGCGATGAAACAGATCAGGATATGGGAAATTACGAACGATTTATTGGCGTTACGCTTTCCCGCGACAACTACATGACAACAGGGCGCATATATGAATCCGTAATCCACAGGGAACGCAATTTGGAATATTCAGGAAAATGCGTACAGGTTGTGCCCCACATACCTCTTGAAGTTATAGACCGCATTAAACACGCATCCAGTAAAGCTGATTCCGATATAACAATCATTGAAATTGGAGGAACGGTGGGCGAATATGAAAATATTCTATTTTTGGAAGCTATCCGTATCATGAAAATAAAAAATCCTGATGACGTGCTTTCTGTAATGGTCAGTTATGTGCCAATGCCGAATAAAATAGGCGAGATGAAAACTAAGCCGACTCAACATGCGGTAAGAACTGTCAATGGAGCAGGGATTCAGCCCGATATTATTGTTGCTCGCAGTGAAGTACCAATGGATCAGAAGCGCAAAGAAAAAATTTCAATGTTTTGCAATGTATGCGAAGAATGTGTAATAAGCGCTCCCGATATTGAAAGCGTATACGAAGTGCCCCTTAATTTTGAACGTGATAATTTAAGCAAGCTCATCCTTAAAAAATTAAGGCTTAAGTTAAACAAATCGAATTTAAAAGAATGGGAGGCTATGATAAAATGCATGAAATCAGCAAAAAAGAAAGTTCGGATAGGGATTGTTGGAAAATATTTTGGTACAGGTGATTTTGTTTTAAGTGACGCATATATTAGCGTAATAGAAGCGATAAAGCATGCTTGCTTCAAGGCTGGAATTAAGGCTGATATCGACTGGATTAACAGCGAAGCGTTTGAAAGGGAACCAGAAAAAGTTGAAAGTCTTTTGGAATATGACGGGGTTCTCGTCCCGGGAGGATTTGGAAGTCGCGGAGTGGAAGGAAAAATCAAAACTATTCAATTTTGCCGGGAAAATAAAATTCCATATTTCGGCTTGTGTTATGGAATGCAACTTTTGGTTGTTGAATTTGCAAGAAATGTCATGGGCCTTAGCGATGCTCACACGACTGAAATAGATCGGGAAACAAAAAATCCGGTAATTGATATCATGCCTGATCAGAAAAAAAATCTCGAGGACGGAAATTATGGAGCGACAATGAGGCTCGGCGCCTATCCGGCAATTATTAAAAAAGATACTATCGCGTACGAAGCATACGATAAAGAAAAAATTTCAGAACGCCATCGGCACAGATGGGAAGTAAATCCTAAATATATTGAAAGAATTGAGAAAGCCGGATTAATATTTTCAGGAGTATCCCCCGATGGAAAGCTTATGGAAATTACCGAGCTGCCAAGAGCTGAACACCCGTTCTTTCTGGGAACACAATTCCATCCGGAATTTACGTCTTCTCCTCTAAAACCCCAGCCTTTATTTTTTGAATTTATAAAAGCAGCCAAAGAAAGAAGCGAGAAGAAATAAAAACTTCTCCTGTCATTCTGAACGGAATGGAATCCGATAGGGTGAGATGGAGTCGAAGAATCTACAATATAGTACTACTGGCGATACTATTAGGCAGATCCTTCGCCCCGATTGCTATCGGAACTCAGGATGACAACTTATCTATAAGTATGCAAATTGAAAAATCAATGCGCGATAATCCTGAAATTTGGTCTGGAGAAATGGAAGGATTTCTTGAAATCACGAGGGATTTAAAAAGCAAATTATAAAAAGAAACCTCGCAAAAGGTTTCTTTTTTTATCTGTGAATTTTTGTCTATGAACCATGAACCAAAAACTGCGAACCGTTTTAAGTTATTTGTTCTTTTTCGTTTCTCTCGCCACAATGTGTTTCCTGACAGTTTTTCTTGTGTTCGGTTTTCTGGCGATTTTCCAAGGGCCTTTTTTCTTTCCCGGTTTTCGCGTCTTAAGATTGACTCGCAATTTTTTACCAGCTTTTTTTACGCTAGTCCTTTTCGGTTTTAATATGACAGGTTTCTTTGAAGCAACCACACTGACAAATTGGCGAGAAACCATATTGCCTGTAAAATTGCGGACTTTTTTTGAAACAAACTTTACTGTACCGTCCACCAGCGCCATAAGAGTATCGTCATTGCAACGTTTTACATTTGCTCCGGGGTGGAATTTTGTTCCACGTTGACGTACAATAATATTACCGGTTTTGACTTTCTGATTTCCGAAGATTTTCACACCCAGTCTTTGCGAACGAGAATCCCGTCCGAGTTGGGTAGAGCCTCCAGCCTTACGATGTGCCATAGTTGTCTATGAGCGGAGCGAGTAGCTACAACTATGAGCATCCCGCACCGATTTAATCAATAAATTTTAGTAAAAAAATAAAAATGAGCCGAAGGCGATTCCATGCAATAATCTTTAATATAATTTAAAACTATATTTGAAATCGGTGCTGGGATAGCCATGTTACAATAAAAACGCAGAATATCCAATGGCGTAATCGGCGCAAACCCGATCAGGATAAAACATTTTTATTGACTCATACGAACCTCATTCTAACAAATTTTAATAATATGTCAATGATTGATTCAATTACTAAAATTAAAGAGTTTTTTCTTAAACACGAGCAGAAAATCGTGATTATTGTTGCTTTTTGCCTAGTTTCAGCCATTTCTTATGAATTCGGCGCATTGCAAGGTCAAAAATGGCAGCAAAAACCGCTCATTATTGAAAAGCCTGCCAATATATCAGAAGAGCAAAAAAGCCCAGATTTGACCAATTTTGGGGCTTCTGGAACAGCTCAAATATCATCGACCGGCAGCAATGGCGCTATTGCAAATACTGCGAATTGCGCCTATGTTGGAAGCAGGAATTCCAATAAGTTTTACTTGCCGACTTGCTCGTACGCCAAGCGCGTAAAGCCTGAAAATCTGGTCTGTTTTAAAACCGCCGATGAAGCGCTCGGACAGGGAAGAACTGAAAGCAAATGTAAATAAAAAATTATGAAAAAGCGTGTATTTATAATCCATGGTTGGGGAGGAGGTCCGGAAGGAGCATGTTTACCATGGCTTAAAACTAAACTTGAAGAAAAAGGATTCGAGGTTGTTGCATCGCAGATGCCAAACACTGCTGTTCCTATTATTAAAGATTGGGTAAATTATATTTCCAAACTTGTCGGTACTCCGGACGAGCAGACATATTTTGTCGGACATAGCATTGGTTGTCAGGCAATCATGAGATATTTGCAAACGATTGATAAAAAAGTGGGCGGCGCTCTTTTTATTGCCGGGTGGTTTATGCTTGAAAACTTGGAAAGTGAAGATATTGAGATTGCAAAACCGTGGGTTGAAAAAAGTACAATCAACTTTGAAAAACTCAAAAGAGTTTCAAAAAATTATGTTGAAATTATTTCTGATAATGATCCTTTTGGCGGTTTTGAAGAAAACAGAAAAATATTTTTAGAAAAACTTGGCGCAAAAGTCATTATTCTTAATAATGCGGGACATATTGAAGATTATGAATTGCCAACTGCGCTTGAAGAATTGCTAAAAATTGCGAGAGAGACTTAAATTGCCCTGACTACCCGAAAATAGTATAATATCAAAAGCAGGCAAATTTATAACATACAACGAAATGAATAAAAAAATGATTGTAATTTCACTGGGCGGGTCATTGATTGTTCCGGAAGAAATTGATTGGAAGTTTGTAAAAAAATTTAAAGAAGTCATTGAAAAAAAGATAAAGGCTGGTTATCGGTTTATTATCGTTACCGGAGGCGGAAAGACTGCCAGAAAATATATTGAAGCCGGAGTAAAAATGGGAGATATCGATACAGAAGACAAAGACTGGATTGGGATACATGCCACCAGAATGAACGCTCATTTTATCCGGACAGTATTTAAAAAATACGCGCATCCGACAATCAATAAAAATCCTTATGATTTGGAAAGCTTTTTGAAAGCGAAAGAATCAATTTTAGTTGCATCCGGATATCGTCCGGGAAATTCAACCGACTATATTTCAATTCTGCTGGCAAAACATTTTGAAGTTAAAAAAGTCGCCAATCTTTCCAATATTGATTACGTCTATGACAAGGATCCTAAAAAATATAAGAATGCCAAAAAAATTAAAAATATTTCCTGGCCGGAATTCCAAAAAATCGTTGGTGACAAGTGGGACCCGGGTTCCAATGTGCCTTTTGACCCGGTAGCTTCGAAATTAGCAGCTAAAGAGGGAATTGAGGTTTCAATTTTTAACGGAAAGAAGATAGGTAATTTTCATAAATATCTGGATGGAAAAAAGTTTGTAGGAACGGTTATAAAATAGCGCGAGGTATTTAGTATATTGTGTCATGTAAAAAACAACCCTCGCGGGCTGTTTTTATTTAGAATAATTTTTATACTTTAAAATAAAATATAAAAGAAAGTAAGCTGCGAGAGAAATTGCTCCGGCAACAATGACAAATCCGACAATGAGAGGAAGCACCAAGTCAAAAAAGATTATTTTGCTTAAAAAAAATCGGAGGCCCAAATGATAGGTCTGATGAAATTGCTCGTTCAAGTGGCTGGGTGTCATGCCGAACAAAAACCCTCCGATAAGCGTGACCAGGGGAAGCGTGGCAACAGTACCCCACATATTTGTCACAAGAACACCGATTGTTGCCGAAGCCTTGTTAATGCGAAAAAGTGTCGCGAGAATCAGTGTTGTCGCAACTCCTTCGCCGGGAACAATTCCAAGGAAAATCCCCAGTGCAAAACCGGCAGCAATATTGTGCGGCGTATCTTTAAGCGTAAAAAAACGAAGAAAAAAAGCTTTGATTTTTTGGTAAAGCGTTGTCATGGTTATAGGATATCTTTTTATTAAAGAATGAGCAATCCCGCACTAAAGTTAACACTTATTAATTACACTTTATTCTATCTAAAAATATGTTTTTTAAAACTTACAATAATAACCTTTTTTGCTAATTTTTGCGCCTTTGGCGCGGTGTTAACTTAGTGCGGGACAAGTAGACAGAAGAAACTCCAAACACTATACTATAGATAATAAACTAATTACACAAAAATGGCGCTTGTATTCGATATTGAAACAATAGGAGAAGATTTTGATATTCTTGATCAAACGACTCAGGATGTTCTTACGCGTTGGATAAAAAGAGAATCAGACACTGAGGAAGAATATGAAAAAGCGCTTGCCGATCTTAAAAATGGACTGGGATTTTCTCCCTTAACCGGCGAGATTGTCGCAATCGGAGTTTGTGATACGGAAAAAAATAAGGGCGCGGTATATTTTCAAGCTCCGAATGGTAACATAGAGAATTCGGAGGGCGATAATATAAAATTCAGAGTATTGAAAGAAAAAGAAATCTTGCAACAATTTTGGAGTTTGGCAGAAAAATATGATGAATTCATTAGTTTCAACGGACGCGCGTTTGACGTACCTTTTTTAATTATAAGAAGCGCTATTCATAACGTCAGACCGACGAAAAATCTGATGGCAAACCGATATCTTTCAAGCCAGCCTAAAAACGCGAGACATATAGATCTTTTGGATCAGTTTACTTTTTATGGAGCTGTCAGAAGAAAGGGAAGTCTGCATCTTTGGTCGCGCGCATTTGGAATTAAAAGTCCGAAAGCAGAAGGTATTACGGGTGATGATATCGGAAGACTTTTTAAAGAAAAGAAGTTTTTCGAGATTGCAAAATACAATGTCGGCGATTTGATTGCGACAAAAGAATTATATGAAAATTGGAAAAAGTTTGTGAAATTCTGAGAGCCAGTCATTTGACCAGCTCTCTTCATTTTTTTTAGGGTGTTTTTAAAAGAATTCTTCTTCGTCATTTTCTTTTTTTTTAGAAAATATCATAACAATCATAAAAAGAAACACCCCGAAAGAAATTACAAATTCTTCCCATATTTTTTTTAGCATATAAACAATCCCTCCTTCCGTTCTGTTTATTTTATTTTTAAGGAAGACTTCGTATTCTAAGTCATTTTTTCTTTACAGTCAAGCTTTTTGTTTCTTTATCTAGAATTTTTGTACTATCAACTTCCTTTCGCGCAACAGGGGACAAGACTGCTAGAATATTCCTAAGCGCGATTCCGTCGACTTTCAAAACTGCTTCCCATTTGTCCAGGGGCTCTAGAATATCTCGCAGCTTTTTTTCGTCATATTTATACGTTTTTCTGATAGATTGCGCAATAATTCCATCCTCGCCAAAGACACGCTCCACGCCTTCTTGCTCCATATATTCTGCAATTTTTTCTTGCAATTCGGCAATTCTTGTCTTTGTTGAAGTAATGGCTGATTTTAAATTGATATAATCACTAATTGCGGTATTAATTTCCTCTGTGTTAATTTTTCTTTCTTCTTTGAATTTGTGTTTCCACATCGGACAAATTTTTTGATATCCGCACCAATCGCAGAGCGGTGTCACGTTCGGTTCGAATTTTCCTTCTTCAATCGCGGCAATAACTTCCAGAAAAAGTTTATCGGCAGTTTTTAGCTGTTCTATTGTCCGCGTGGAACTTAACTTTACTCCGTGTTTGAGATAGTAAAGACTTACTGTAATCTTATCTAGCCGCTCAATTTCTTTCGGATAACGCGCCAAAAATGCATTTAAATAAACAGACAACTGTAAATCATTGTCCACCTTTTCCTGCGATGGCATTTTTTTAGTCGTTTTATAATCAATAATTTCATATCCGTCTTCTGTTTTGTCGATACGATCTATTATTCCCGAGGCGATGTGCCTTGCCCCGTGATCATCAGTAGATGATTTTACGGGGTCAATTTCAATCGCAAAACGGCTTTCCAAATCAACAATATTAAAATCCGCCGGATTATTTTTTTTATAATAGTCCTGAATCATCGCTACACCCTGAGAAAAAGCGGCTCTTTCTTCTGATTCATTTTCAAAAATATCGCTGTTCCAGCTTTTGGAAAAATAGTCCAACGCTTCTTCTAATTTTGGCGGGAGTAGCGATGGAGAGTGTATAAATTTTAGCGTCCCATGAATAATCGTTCCAAAAATAGCCTCCTTGGATTTTGGTTCTTTAATCTTGTCTATATTTTGGAATTTGTACTTCAGTGAGCAATTTTGATATGTATCAAGCGCCGAATAGGAAATACGCATAAAATAGTTGTGATTATTAGTTATCGGCTTATGGCTTAATTATAACAGGGAAGGGAGTTAGAGCAAGAAAAGTCCCCTTGACAATAATTCAGAGTAGCAATATTATGAATGTATACTAAATCAGTAGGCATTCAAACTATATGCGCTTTTCAACTAAAGCCGAGTATGGACTCAAAGCAATGGTAAATCTTGCCCGGTGTTTTCCTGAACAAAAAACCACCAGGGAGGTTGCGGAAGAAGAAAATATTTCTCAAAAATATCTTGAGCGGCTTTTGGGAATTTTAAATAAAAATAATCTCGTGACAAGTCAAAAAGGAAAAAGCGGGGGATATGTACTCGCAAATAATCCTAAAAAATTGCGAGTTGGAGAAATTATTGAAGTGCTGGAAGGGACTATTGCTCCAATGAGATGCGTTGGAAAGTTTTGTTCGGCCGAAAGCAAGTGTCCGTCAAGCGTAGTATGGAACAAGCTTGGGGCACAGATAAGAAAAACTCTTTATAATATAAAACTAAGTGATTTAATAAATAAATAACCAAGAAACAAGAAACGATAACCAAACAAATCCCAATCACCAATTTTCAAAATAACAAACGGTTTGATTTTTGGAATTTGATTATTGAATATTATTTGGTGTTTGTATCTTGATTATTGTGTCTTTATAACCCAACTATGAATAAACGAATTTATTTGGACTATGCTGCCACAACTCCCGTGGATTCAAAAGTATTAAAGACAATGGTGCCGTATTTTTCTGAAAAATTCGGAAATGCGATGTCGGTACATGGTTTTGGACAAGAAGCTTTGGAAGCAGTTGATAACGCGCGCGCGCAAGCTGCTGAATTTTTTGGTTGTTCGCCTAGTGAGATTATCTTCACATCCGGCGCTACCGAAAGCAATAATTTAACAATAAAGGGAAGCGTGCGTTCATATTATTCGATTACGAGAAAATCAGGAGAGAAACCCCATATAATTACCACAAAATTTGAGCATCATTGCATTCTTGATGCATGCAAAATGGCGGAAAAAGATGGTCTTGCGCAAATTTCTTATATTTCACCGGGTCGTGAAGGCGTTATATCCATAAAAGATGTTGAAAAAGCGATTAAGCCCAATACTATTCTTGTTTCTATCATGTACGTGAATAATGAAATCGGAACTGTCCAGCCCATCGCTGAAATCGGAAAAATGCTCAAAAAAATAAACGAGGAAAGAATTGAAAAAAAATTGCCACGCATATTTTTTCATACAGACGCAACGCAGGCAGTTAATTATTTCAATTGCAACACGGACGAACTTGGTTTGGATATGCTATCGATGTCAGCACATAAAATTTATGGACCGAAAGGGATAGGACTGCTCTATATTAGAAAAGGAACTGCCATAAAACGCATTCAGGATGGTGGGGATCAGGAATACAAGATGCGCGCGGGAACACATAATGTACCCGGGATAATCGGGATTGGTGCAGCCATATCGGCAATTAAAAATCAAAAATTGGTAATTAGCAAGATGTTATCATTAAGAAATTACTTGATTAAAAAAGTTTTAAAAGAAATTCCCAAATCATATCTGAACGGTTCGATTAAAAAACGTTCTCCAAATAATGCCAACTTCAGATTTGATGGTGTAGAAGGGGAGGGTCTTATACTTTCTCTTGATCTCGAAGGAATTGCCGGCTCAACAGGATCTGCGTGTTCGTCCGGAGCTCTTGAACCATCGCATGTGCTTCTTTCTCTCGGACTAAGCCACGAACAAGCCCATGGAAGTCTGCGAATTACTCTCGGCAAATATACAACCAAAAAGGAAATTGATTTTTTGATTGTAAAACTTAAGGAAATCGTTAAGCGTCTCCGGAAAATCTCGGGAAATGTCTTGGCGGAATTTTAATTAATGCTAATTAATTCAAACTTAAAAAGCTAATTTATGCGGATGGATAATTTGATTTATTCGTTTTAACATTCGCGAATATTTGCATATGAGATATTCTAAAAAGGTTATTGAGCACTTCACCAAACCGTACAATCAGGGAAAAATTAAAAATCCTGACGGCGTTGGGTTGGTAGGAAATCCGAAATGCGGTGATATCATGCGCATATATATAAAAGTTTCTAAAAACAAAAACGCTGATGAAATTATTAAAGATATAAAATTTGAAACACTCGGATGCGGAGCAGCTATCGCAACTTCTTCTATGACAACCGAGATGGCAAAAGGTAAGACGCTTGATGACGCACTATTAATTACAAGCAAGGGAGTAGCCAATGAATTGGGTGGTTTGCCGACAGCAAAAATGCATTGCTCAAATCTTGCGGCTGACGCACTAAAAAGAGCGATTGAAGATTACAGAAAAAAAATTGATTAATTTTAGTTTACCTGGTAGTTATATTTTTTTGTGTCATCTTGAGCGAAACGTAGTGGAGTCGAAAGATCTGGGCTCAGATTCCTCGACTACGCTCGGAATGACAATATAAAAACATATGCCCAATATTCGCCCTCTTGAAAAAAAGGATTTTGCAAAAGTTGCCAAGCTTTTTCCGCAACTGATAAACGAACCCGTAAAATTTAATGGGGATGAACTAATCGCAGATCAAAATGCCAATTGCATTGTCATCGAAAATGACGGCATTCTCGCAGGCTTTGGATCACTTATAACATACAGAGTTCCCACCAAAGGTCTAGTGGCTCGCATAGAGGATGTAATAGTAAATGAAAGCTGTCGGGGAAGGGGGTATGGAAAATTACTTACGCAAGAACTCATAAAAATAGCTCGGGATAAGGATATTCACGAAATAAATCTGACTAGCGGACCACAGCGCGAGGCGGCACGCGGGTTATACGAGTCAATGGGGTTTAAATTAATTAATACGGGAATATTTCACTTAAATTTATAGCCCCTAGCACAGCAAGGGAAGGGAGACGCCCGGGTGGCGTTTTTTTATTTGTTATTAATTATATTATTTAATAAATTAACGAGAGTATTATTTGTTTGGATTTTAGATAGAGGGGAAAGTATGGTTACAGTGTCGCACAATATATCTTTTGCGACATTGTATTAATAAACAGGCTCTTTCCTTGGACCCACTACTACCAATCTGGCGCGGATATTGCTTATATATTATGTTCTCTATTCTTTTATCTTGATTGCAAAATATTTTAACTGCCATCCTTACCTCTTTTTATGCCCACGCCGTTTTCTGATAGATTTGAACGCTTTTGGGTATACATAGATGTATGCTTCATATCCATCAATTTAAAAAAAGGCGTAAAATTTTGACCTACAACAAATTTAGTCCCGCTTGGGCATACATAGATGTATCTCCAGGTGCTCTTGTTTTTAAATTTACCCTGTTCATACGTTGATGCGCGTCATGTGTGTTACCTTATTTCAAAAATAATTTTTAAAAATAAAAATTATAAACAAAAAATTTGAAAAATAAAAAAAGTTCAGACGCATGAGCACGTTTGAACTTACTAGTGGGTCTTGTCGAAATAGCATACCCGCGATTAAATAAATATTCGGAAACTTTTCAAAATTCTCGGATATCTATATTTCCTTTTTTATGGTACTCGCTCATTTTAATGTCGCACAACCTTTTGATAGGCAACAAAAAATTAATTGTAAATTATCATCTGATTGATCGAGGTACTACTGGAAGAACCCATCGCACCAACTAAAGCTCTCGAGGTATCCAGAAAGATATTAGCCCCGAAATACGGATCGTGAACAACATACTTCCCTTTATTTTTGCCTGTATCAACTTTATGATGGATTACAACATAATGCCCGCCGCCTTTAGATCTTTTTATATATACGATGACGGGAATATCCTTGTCTATTTTGGAGTCGATGACAGACCAACTTACATTTCCATGACTCCATCCATGAGAATCCGGAACCGGCCAATTTTTCTTCCAATCTTTCGAATCATACCAATTGATAAGATCGCCGGAAAAAATTGGTTCATTGGCAAGTCTCCCCGGATCCATGGATACGCCATGCTCTTTAAAAACCATTGCAACAGAGGTTACCGCGCATCCGTAATTTTTCATTTTAGTTTTGGTATTTCCTATGTTGTCGTTACCCCAATCGGAATCTTTTTGAGAATAATACCAACCAGTTGAAGCGAAATATTTTGAATCAGGTTTATCATAAGAATCTGCGCTAAGTCCGCTATCCGCATAGAATTCATCAATATCCAACAATTCCTGCTTCTGTGCCTCTATCTTTTTTAAAAGCTCCCTGTATCGTTCTTCTTCGCCCTGGGTCTGGTCGAGAAGCGTTTGTTTTTGTTGTTTTATGGAAACAAGATTTTCATTTTGATTCTGCAAATTTTGGTTTTTTTCAATAACTTCGCCCTTTTTATTATCGAGTTCCGCACTCTCTTCCTCGAGCTTTTTTCTGGTTTCAATAATAGAATCGACTAATTCTTTTATTTTATCCCCGGTTTGTGCAATTCTGTCTTTCTTTACGATAAATGATGCAAGGTTTCCACCCGATAAATACGCGGCTAGTAAACCGGTTTGATTTGCTTCATAGTACGATTGCACTATCCGCCCAAGCATTTTTTTCTGCGATTCGATAACGGAATTTTTTTCTTCAATCTGTTTCCCGAGACGAATTATCTGGCTGTTAAGATCATCAATTTGCTGTGTACTCAAATCGATTTGGTTTTCCACCTGCTGAATATTTGCGTTAGTAAGTTCAAGTTGGTTATTTAGGAGCTCGCCTTGTTTCTCCTTAATCTCAATGCTTTGCCTAACAACTGCCGCCTGTTCGTTGCACTCGTCTATATCATCACACTTCCCGCTGGCTATACTGGAAATACTGACAGCTTTTGCATTGTAAAAAACTAGAAACACGGCAAAAAATATTATTGCTCCAATAAGGATTTCTATTTTGTATGATGATTTATTTTTTCTTTTTATATTCATCTGCATTTTAAAATTCATAACAGGTTCGAGGCTTGCGTAATGCGTTTCAAAGATTCATTTTTACCAAGCACCCAGGCAACCTCGAATGGCGATGGTGATTTTTGCGTTCCGGTTAAGGCTACCCTGAGCGGCCACAACAGATCTCCGCGTTTTTCGCCCGCGACTTCCAAAAGTTTTGATTCTATATTTTTTAAATCCCAATCTTTGTCAGAAATTTCTTCAAAAACTTTTTTTGAAGTTTCCAGAGAGTTTTTAATTTCTTCGTCAGTAATTGATTTCCAGCGAAGCATTTCTTTTTCATACGAAATATCCTGAAAAAAGAATTTATTTTCCTCGCCAGCATCGGAAAACTTTACCAGCCTATCTTTTTCAACTGCCAAAACTTTTTTCAGATATTCTTCTGTTTTTTTATCTTCAGATGCATTCTGGAAAAATTCTTTCTTCTCAAAAAATGGCAACGTATTTTCATACAATTCTTTTTCGTCCATTTTCTTGATATACTGGCTATTTATCCAATCCAGTTTTTTAATATCGAAAACTGCGCCTGCTTTGTGAACTTTTTTGAGTTCAAATTTATCAATAAGTTCTTGCATTGAAAAAATTTCCTGCGTACTTCCCTCCCCTGGATTCCATCCAAGCAAAGCTACGAAATTAATAATTGCATCTTTTAAATATCCGCTACTGATATAGTCTTCAACTGAAACATCGCCTTGTCTTTTTGAAAGTTTTGATCTATCGGAGTTCAAAAGCAAGGGCAGATGGGCAAATTCCGGAACATTCCAACCAAAACCTTCATACAATTGCACATATTTTGGCGTACTGGAGACATATTCTTCGCCCCGGATTACATGGCTTATTTCCATCAAATTATCGTCAATAACATTGGCAAAATTGTATGTTGGATAACCGTCTGACTTCAAAAGAACTTGGTCATCCAATAAATCGTTTTTTATTTTAACTCTTCCTTTCACAAAATCTTCGTATTCCGTAAAGCCATCCGTATTTATTTTTTGCCTAATAACATATTTTTCTCCTCGTTCTATTTTTTGAGAAATTTCTTCCTTGCTTAAAGCGAGACAGCAACGATTATACATGGGTGCCTGTTTTTTGGCTACTTGTTCGTTTCTCATCTGCTCGAGTCTTTCTGTAGTGCAGAAACAATAATATGCTTTGTCTTTTTGTATAAGTTCGTCAGCATATTTTTTATATATATCCAGGCGTTCCGATTGGATATACGGACCGTAATCACCTTTTTGAATTACCTTGCCATCTTCAATAAACACGCCTTCCGTATATTCAAGACCGGCCCAATTTAAAATAGCAATGAGCTTTTCTAATGCATCTTGGACATAACGTTTTTGGTCAGTATCTTCAATTCTCAAAATAAATGTCCCCTCCAATTTATTTGCAAAAAGATAAGCATATAATGCTGTCCTGAAATTCCCCACGTGCATATACCCGGTTGGCGACGGCGCAAATCTGACTCTAATTTTATCCATAAATTTAAATTAAATACGTTTAATTTTTTCTACCTTGAAAACAACACTTTGATTGGAAAAATTATAACTGCGTTAATAATTCTTCTAAATCTATACTTCGGTTCTAAAATAAGCCGCCAAAGCCACTCCAAGCCGAAAATACGCATAATTTTTGGCGCTCTTTTTATTTTTCCTGTAATAAAATCAAAACTGCCACCAATTCCTATGGCCAATCTTATTGTATCATTTTTTACGCTTTGAATAAACCTTTCTTGATAGGGGGCGCCAAAGTTGCAGAATAGTATTTCGTATTTAGTATTTCGTATATTGTACGAAAAAAAATTCAAAGGATCTAAACTTTCTCCGCTAAATTTTATATTTGGATAATTCTTCGATAGTACGCCATGAACTTCTTTGTATGAGCTAAAACCATTTTTAGTTATGGCTAAAAATACAGATAATTTTTTTTTATCAGCAATACGCAAAATTTCCTGCGTCAAATCTACGCCGGCAATTCTTGTTTTCAGCCATCCTCCAAAACGAATAAAAGCATACCAGATGCCAACTCCATCAGCAATATTCAGATCAGTTGTATTTAAAATATTTTTAAATTTTTTATCTTTCTGCGCTGCTAAAATAAACTCCGGATTAACAGTCGCAATTTGATGAAATCGGTCTTCAGACAAAAAAGATTCTATTTTTTCAAGAATCTCTTTTCTGCTTATATTATCTACTCGCACTCCGAGAATAGTCATATGCCTAACTTTAACTATAATAGGGCACATTCTTCCAGCGACACGTACTCCGCTCCCCCGCCTTTGCTTTCCATAACAGAAACCGAATCAACCGTTATTGTGACATTAAATTTTTCATTTAAGTTTGGTTTTTCGGAAAGCTCATCCCATCTTAATTTACGAATTCTTCCGAGCGTAATATGCGGTCTGTATTCTTTGTGTTTTTGCGGCCGCATACCAAGCGCTTGTTCAATCACTTCATTCAGCTTTCCCAGTTCTAAACTTGGTTCCCCGCTAAGCCATATTGTTTTAGGATTATTGGCATCGGGACCAAGTTCGATATTGTTAAAAGTAATCTCAAATGCTTCAAAATTATTCACAGCTTCATTTATTTTTCGGCAAATATCAGGGATTACGCTTTCATCGACATATCCGATAAAAGATATCGTGAGATGCAGACTTTCTTCCTTCATCCACTTAACCGGCATATGCTGCCACTGGGAATATTTTTGCACAAGACGCTTTCTGAGTGCTCCGGGAACAGTTATTTCGATAAATATCTTCTTCTTTTGCATTTTATATGATTTTTTAAATTCGTGATTACCTTTTATATGTGTTTATTTTATCATTAATTCGGGCTTTTTTCAAGTGTTTTACTGATTTTTAGCCGGATTTTTAAAACAAAAAACAGGATTATTGCCCTGCTTGTCTTTTATATAAATTTTTCCATCAGATACTCGTCATGGTAAGTATCACCTATTTTTAATTCTTTACGCAACGTACCGATTATTTCAAATCCTAATTTTTCATATAATTCTATAGCGTCTTTTTCTGTTGTATTGATAGTAAGATTTACTTTTTCAACTTCATTTTTTGCTGTTAAATCGTTCAGTAAGGCTTCTATAAGTTTTCTAAAATTTTCATTGTTGCGATACGCTTTTTTCAAATATACTCCCCAAATATGGGCGATATGCTTCACTTTTTCGCCTTCTTCCTGATAAGCTGCAGCCATTCCCATTATTTCTTCACTATTTTGCGCAAATATTATATGTTTTCTTGCATCGCTCACTTTCTTCTTCCATTCGTCATCAGAACGTTGCGAAGATTCTTTGTACGAACCACTAAAAACATGGCTGTCTTCCCTTAAAGCTTCAAGACGCAGTGTTTTATACATCTGCCATCCATTTGATGATAGCCTGAAAGTTTCCATATTTTTTTGTTGTGTTTTCAGTCTAACACGAAATCCTTATTTTATCAAGGAAAAACGTCTTTGCTATTACCCATAACTACTGTTAAAATTATAGTAACATATTTTACCAATATATATGGAGAAAAAAGAAAACCTTAAATCTTTTGGGGAATTAATGAAAACCAGAGTGGTTAAAAAAGCGCCCGCTTATCAATGGCAGGATTTAGCCCTGAGAGTTATAACTGAATTAAATATCCCCAATAGTAAGCGCAGTTCTGTCTTTCGCGCATGCAAGCAACACACCAGACAAATTGTAGAACGCGCTATGAATGATACCAAGGAACTTTGTAAGACCGGTGAAAAGTGGCGCTATTTTTTCAAACTTATTGATAAATAATCATTGACATTGAACCAAGCAGCATTGCTTAAAAATGTATGACATGTACAGAAATTACCTGCCCATGTTAATATTAAGACGTCATAAATAATCATATGGAACAACTTTTAATCAGAAAATATCCCGACCCGATTTTAATGAAAAAGGCGGAAAAAATAAAAGATCCTCTTGCTAAAGATATTCAGGAGCTTATTTCCGGCATGTTTGAAACATTGCGCGCAGACAGCAGAGGTGTTGGACTGGCTGCTCCACAAGTGGGCTTTAGCCTGAGATTATTTGTTATTGAATTAGAAGGAATCCCTTACGTTTTAATCAATCCTAAAATTACGGCAAAATCAAGAAAAAAAATAACTGGTGAAGAAGGTTGCTTGAGTTTCCCTGGTCAATTTTTGCCTGTCTCTAGATATGATAGAATTCAGATGCGCTATACTGATCAATACGGCAAGCCCGGAAAAATAAAGACGCAAGGATTGCTTGCCAGGGCTCTCCAGCATGAGCTTGATCATCTCGATGGAATTCTTTTTATAGATAGAGTAAAGTCTTCAGACAAACCGAAAACGAAAAAATAACATGAAATCCAGCAGTGAAAATTCGAAAGTTATCAAAGAAGTTTTTATAAAAAAGTAATAATCGAATTTATTTATATAGATTTTAATTTTTTAGTAAATTTTTTGGGCAAAGCCCATTCGAATTTCTACTACCGGATGAAATTACAAACAAAACTTTCTTTAGTTTTCATGGGAACTTCTGAGTTATCGGAAGTTATACTTAAATCTCTTATAGAGAAATACAATGTGGTGGGTGTGTTTACAAAACCCGACACTAAAATAGGACGCGAACACAAAAAATCTATTCCTATTGTAAAAAAACTGGCTGAGAATCACAAAATACCGGTTTTTCAGCCGAATAAATTCAACGACGAGGCCATAGAAACTCTTAAAAAATTACAGCCTGCCATCGTCATTGTTGCCGCTTACGGAAAAATTATTCCCCGAGTTGCGCTGGATATTCCGAAATTTGGTTTTATAAACATACATGTATCGCTGCTTCCCAAATATCGCGGTCCGTCTCCGATTCAAAATGCGATTCTCGCCGGTGAACTTCAGACTGGCATAACAATTATGCGCATGGATGAAGGAGTGGACACTGGAGATATTCTTGCGCAAGAAACGGCAATTATTAATCCTGATGATAATGCTGAAACATTAACGGAAAAACTTTCTCATATCGGAGCAAGTTTGCTTTTAAAAACCATTCCTCTGTGGATTGAACAAAAAATTAAGCCACAACCCCAAAATCACAGCGCTGCGACATTCTGCAAGCTCATAGAACGTGATGACGGGCGCATAAATTGGGCCAATGACGCGCAATCTATTTATAACCGTTATCGAGCGCTTACTCCTTGGCCGGGAATTTTTTCTTATTGGAAAAATGGTTCAAAAACAATCCGTCTGAAATTTATTTCCGTAGAGTTTCAAAAAAATAATCAGCCTGAGAAATACAAGGCTGGTGAAATTCTTGAAGCTGAGGACAAAATAGGCGTACAAACTGCCGATGGAATAATTATCCTGAAAGAAATTCAGAAAGAAGGCAGGCAAAAAATGAAAGCGAAAGAATTTACCAACGGCCACGCTGGTTTTATCGGGAGCATCCTTCAATAAAAATATTCTCGATAAAGAAAATTTGTATGCTATAATAGACAGGTCATTTGTGCAGAATTAGATTTTTAATTTCAACCGACTAATATGGAAAATGAAAAAAGCGAAAGAATTGCCATAATTATAGGATTCTTTTTGATTCTTATTGTAATTCTCATTACATTATTTCGCAGTAAATTATTTTCTAGCACTGATACTTCTGCTCAGTCCGATAACCTGAGCGCTCAGATATCCGAGCTTGGATATAAGACAATTAATGCCAAAGATTTAAACAAAAAAATATTACTGGCCAAAAAAGATAGCCCCGTAACATTGCTTGATATACGCCCGTTTGAATCTTATGTAAAGGAACACATCATAGATGCCGTCAACGTCACTCCCGATGAATTTCCTCTGGATTCAAAAATCAATGCCCATAGCCTGGTGATTGTTATCGGGGCTGATGAAAATGATGGGAATATTAAAAAAACTGTAGATGAATTAAAAAAAGAAAATTTTAAAAATTTCTTGGTGCTTACGGGAGGCATGGATTTATGGAAACAACTAGTTGGCATTACCGTAACCTATGGCGATCCGACTTCGTTTATAGACCAGTCAAAAGTTTCTTATGTAGATCCGGAAAAATTAAACGAGGCCCTTAAGCAAAAAGTTGCCACATTTATTATTGATGTCAGAACCCCTGAGGAATATGCTAAGGGCCACATCACCGGAGCTAAAAATATTCCCTCCGATGACATTGAAAAAAGACGCCGTGAAATCACAGAAAAAAGAGTTGTTGTTGTCGGAGTAAACGAACTTCAGGAGTTCCAGTCTTCCGTTCAAATGTATGATATGCTGCTTGCTTCGCCTTTCGTTTTGCGCGGCGCTATGCCCCAGTGGGAACAAAAAGGATTTCCTGTTGTAAAATAGTATTTCCTGCAAAATTATAAATATACGAAAACGCCACTCAAAAAGAGTGGCTGTTTTTTGATATCTTGAAATGTAACTTATTTTAAGCCCAATTTATCTTTAAGTGTCTGCATTGCCGCGTCTAGCTGTGGATCACGATTGTTGTTGTAATCATCATTATTCAAATCCACTTCTTTGTCAGGCTTTATTCCTTGTTCATTTATCTGAACTCCGTTCGGTGTCAGCCAACGCGCAACTGTTATTTTTGCCGCAGTATCTTGCGGTAACTTAACAAATTCTTGTACTGATCCTTTACCAAATGATTTCTTGCCAACAAGAGTAATATTATCGCGATTGTCTTTTAGCGCGCCTGCAAGAATTTCTGAAGCGCTTGCGCTTCCTTCATTAATCAATACAACTGTTTCAATCCCGCTTGCAATATCGCCCCCTCTGGTATACATTTTTTTCTGGCTTTTATCTCCGCTTTCCTCTATAACCACAATCCTATCTTCCGGCAGTAATTTGCTTGCCATATCAATGGACGCGTCCAGATAACCACCCGGGTTGTTCCTGAGATCTATGATAAGTCCACTTGCTTTTTTGGCTTGAACCTGTGAAATAGCCGTTGCAAATCCATTTTCAGTGTCTTCTCCAAAACGTGTTACCTTTACATAGGCAATATTATTTTCTTTCCAATCAATTGTCACGCTTTTTACAGTTATGATATCACGCTGTATCGTTATATCTTGTGTGTCCTGTTCTCCTTCGCGAAAAATTGTGAGCGTGACCGAAGTCCCTTTTGGACCACGAATATTGTTTACCGCTTCCTCCACACTTATATCCGAGGCGTTTTTTCCATCAATTTTGATTATTTTATCTCCACTGCGAAGCCCAACTTTTTCCGACGGAGATCCTTGCAAAGGTGCAATTACAGTAAGTATCCCACCCTTAACTCCAAGCTCGGCGCCTATGCCTTCGAAATTTCCGGTAATATCTTCGTTAAATTTTTTGTTTTCTTCAGCCGTAAAGAATGTTGTATATGGATCACCAGTCGCCTGAAGCATTCCCTTTATAGCACCATAATATAGAGTTTTTGCGTCCAATTTACCCGCATCTACATATTTATCCCTGAGCAAATCCCACACATTCCAGAACAAGGAAAAATCAACAACATTATTCGTGTCTTTATTGATAATAACCGCGCTTTGAAGTTGCAGTGGGGTGGAAATGCCCTGGCCCATTTTCCCTTTATTAAATCCTATCCAGAAAAAAATAGTACAAAATAATACTAAGATGCCCAGTTGCAAATAGCTGCGCATTAGTTTTTTTCTATATTGTCGATATTCTTCCGGTAATTTTTCTTCTTTTTCGTTGTTGTCTGGTTCTTGCATAAAAAATTCTCTTTTTTAATTATGAGTAGGCAAAGATTTTCCCCAGAATTTCTTAAAATATTTGATACCACTTGAAATATGAATCCAGGTCATCTTATTGAACAGCAAGGACTGGATCAGGCTCCCTTTCGCGCTGCCTTTTCCGTGATAATGATGCATGCTTACCAGCGGATAATAAATAACTTTAAATCCGTTTTCCCAAAATCTTCTGCACCAATCAACATCTTCAAAATACATAAAGTATCGCGGATCCATAAGCCCAACTTTTTTGATTGCGTTACGGGAAATCATAATAGCGCTACCCATCAGCCAATCGACCTCTTTTATATCGGCATGATTATAGTCTGTCATTAAAAATAAATCTAAATGTTTTTTTGCAAACGGCAACCTGCCTAAAAATGTCCGACGATAAATAATTGTAAGCGGTTTATAAAATCTGAAGCATGAATATTGAAGCGTTCCGTTGAAATTGAGCAATTTTGGTCCGAGCATCCCAACCGAAGCGTTTTCTTTTATATAGGTTAGCATCCGATTGACTGAATCTTCCGTAACAATAATATCTCCATTGAGCAACAATAAATATTCTCCGCTGCTGTTTTCGATGGCCTTTTTAAGCAGGGCTTGAAAACCCACATTTTCTTTTGATGGGAAAAATTTCACTTCAGGATATTCTTCACGCATCATTGTTTCAGTATCTTCTTCAGTTTCGCCATCTGCCACTATTAACTCATACGCAATTCCAGTCGCGTATTTTTTTATTGAATCAAGGCAAACCTTCAGCAGCTGAGGATTGCGAAAGTTAGTGACAATAATTGAAAGCTCCATGGATAAAATACCTTATAACTATAGATAATCTGCCGGGAAATTACATCTTGGGATCAACATCTGATTGTGCTGGAAGCGTGAATATATTTTTAAACATATCTTGAATGCGGTCATAGTTATCCCCTATTGGTAAAAGAGTATAACCTTTTTCAGGAGTTTCTGGCGGTGTGTATAAAAGACCTTCTTCGCTATTTTCAAGCACGCGTTGCGTTACTTTAATATCCTGTGTACTTTTATATACATCATATAGGCGCTTAAGCTCCCATACTTGCATATCTGTTTTTACGCTATTTCCGAGTACATCAAGCATTTCATTGACTTTGCTAAAATCACTCAGCGTTCCGAGACTTGTAGCTTTTTCTTTAATTTTTTGCAAAATTATTTGTTGTCTCTTGGCTCTTTCAAAGTCGCTGCTTGTATCACGCGACCTGGCAAGACAAAGCGCCTGATCTCCGGTAAGTGTTACGTCACCAGCCGAAAGCTTGAAATCTCCTCCGCATTCGGAAGGTGTCTTTGTTGCGCATAGCGGATATTTTTTCTCGGTTACTTTTTTTACAACACCCAGTTTATTTTTTGTTTTTACTTTTTTTGTTTCAAATTGTCCCGTTGGAAGTGTAAACGTTACATTATCACAACGTCCAGTGGCTCCAAGAAATTGAAGCGGCTCTGAAAAATCATTTTCCAAATGTATAGTCACGCCGCCAAGACTGTCTACGAGATCTTTAAAACCTTTGAAATCTATTTTTACAGCATATTGAATCGGCAATCCCAAAACATCACTCAATACTTTCTCCATTTGTGAGAGTCCTTGCCCTTTATCCTCTTGCTCGCCATAAGCATGCACGGCATTTATTTTACTGTAATCTTCTGTTCCGGGATTTTTAACCCATAAATCTCTTGGAACAGAAACTAGCGCTACTCTGTTTTCTTTCGGCTCAATACTTGCAACGATAATACTATCGGCCAGTGTCCCGCCCGCAGGATCATCGGCTCCGCGCATTCCAAGGAGCGCGATATTTATGCGTCCTTCTTTTTCTCCTTTTAAACTATCTGAAACTCCGGGAATGGAATGCACCAGGCTCTGGAATAGTCCCCCAACGCCTTTTGTTGAAACTTTGCTAAGCATAAAACCTGTCTTCCAGGCGAAGAAACCGCCAACAACAACAATAATTGCAACAACGATTAAAAGTGGCTTGAGCCACCTCTTTTTTGTCTTCTTTTCTGGCAAATTTTTTAAATCTCGCTGATAATTTTTGGTGTTTTCCATCATAATGTTGTGGTTTTTTAATTTAATATTAATTTTAATCCGCCAGCTGGCGGACAAACGACGTTACTTATAATTATGTTGTAATTTTTCATAAATTGCAAGCATTTTTTCGGCAGATTTTTTCCAAGAAAAAAAGCTGATTCTTTCCTTGCCTGATCGGATCAATTCTTCCCTGAGCTTGTTATTAATACAAATATCATACAACTTTTGCGAAAAATCATCAATGGATGCTGTATCAAAATACGATGCGCCAGTTCCGGCGATTTCTTTTAAGCTGGGTATATCCGAAACAAGCACGGGTACCTTTTGGCTCATTGCTTCAAGAACCGGGATACCAAATCCTTCGTAGAGCGAGGGGTATGCAAAAACGTGAGCCAACCCGAAAACGGTTTTTTTGTCATTCTCATCAATAAATCCGGGAAAGATAATGTCGATTTCAAGATTATTTATTTTTATTGAGTTTTCTATTTTTTTGTCGTAATTGGATGCTTTTTTGTTGCCACAAATTACAATCTTATAATCTTTCAGCTTATCTTTAATGCGGCCGAATGCTTCAATAAGTTGCGGAATATTTTTTCTAGGCTGTAATGTGCCAATATATAAAATGAATTTCTCGGGAAGATTATATTTTTTTCTAATTTCAATAAGCCGCTCTTCGGAAATTTTATCAGTTAAAAATTCATCACTGATTGAATTATAGACATAATCAATCTTATCCGGATTAATTTTATAAAATCTTATTATCTCGTCCCTGGTAAATTGAGAGACGGCAATAATTTTATCGGCTCTTTTGAAACTTATCGGAATCAATGTTTTTAAAAAAACTAAATCTAAAAATCCGACAAGTTGCGGGAAAAAATTAAAAGATATGTCATGAATAATTGTTACGATCTTAATCTTCTTTGGCACAAACCATGGCGTAATATACTGGGTATGATATATATCAACCGGATCTTTCCGAAGATACCTTGGGAGTGTCCAGAAATTCCATGCAAATCTATTGCATGCCGGCAGTGAGACAATTTTAAAATTGGTTTTGTTTTTTATTCCCAATCTGTTATTTATCTGTTTTAATTGCTCTTTGCCATCAGCGTCAGTCAATAATATATATTCATTTTTACTATCGATCAGCGCTAAGTTTTTTACTAAATTAAAAATAACCACCTCGTCGCCGGTTCTTTTTTTTCCTATTAGTCTGATATCAATTCCAATCTTCATAATATTATTCTTTTGCTTCAATTAATGAAATTGCTATTGCTAAATATACCCAAACAAACCCTAAGAATATCCCCGAATTAAAAAGATTTGGAATCACAATCGCCGCCCATCCCAAAAGAATAAACGCTGTTGTAGTTTTGTCTTCGGTTTTTCTGTCCAAAAGCATCAATGTGCCTCTGACAAAAATATACCCCAATAAAATTATAAATGACAAAATTCCGACAAGGCCTGCGCCAAGCCAAGCTTCCAGAAAAATATTGCTGGCATTAAATCCTGCGCCCCCGCCTGCAACGCTTTGCTGCGTTTGATTAGCACCCTCTGTTGATTGATTCTCAGAATTATATGTTTTCCCATTTTCATTTAAAGACGTAGCGATGCGGGCAGGACGTTCGTCGGTTCCCAGAATTGCGTTGATATTTCCCCATCCAATCCCCATAATCGGATTTTGCCTGATTTGAGTAATTGATTTTTGATAAATTTCGCTTCGGATATTTATATTGGGGTCCGTACGATAGATTTCCGAAATATTATTTCCCACGGCTTTTTCTTTTTCAATATCTTCGAGATTAATATGCCTGCATCCATATTGCGCGAGTTCGCTGACATTCCCAATGACGCTTTGGGAGTCCAACTCCTTTTTTGGGGAGTTGGACTCCCTTTCACATGCCACGGTTATTTTCTGTAATCCGTCCACGCTCTTCGCGCGATTAAATATTTGAAAATTAGTAAGATGAAAAACGTATATTAAGATGAGACTAAGAATTACTACCGCGGTTAGATTGCGCAATTCTCGCAAAAATTTATTCCAATCCCACTGTGACATTCTGAGCGACCCATTTGTCAGCATTATTTTGAAGAATCCAATTGAAACAAGAACTGCCCCTAACCATGAGCTTCTACTTACTGTAAGAATTAAAGAAACAAATGTCAAAATAAGTAGCATGTATAATGTGGCGTGCGTGATGTGCTTTTTAATTTTTTGGTTATTGGAAATTGGAAATTGGTCATTGGAAATTACAGCCGTCGTTTTTCTGTTAAAATAATAAATAATAGTAAATATCACTGCTAAAATAAAAACTAGAAATATACCCAGCCAGTCTGCCTCTGCGAATGTTCCATTCGGTCTTCCCGGCATCACTTCAAAAGAATTTCCGCCATGGATAAAAAGTATATTTTGTAAAATTCCATAAAACGCGACAATGATTGCTCCACTCAAGAAAAATGGCGCTATGCGTTTTAAGTCGTTGAGCGACTGAACGTATACCCTCGTAAGAAAGTATAAAGCAACAAAAGACAGTGCTATCACGGATTGTTTCAGGCTTACCGTTTTGTTTACCGCTCCAATACTGCTCAAAAAACCTCCGAAAACAAAAACAATCAGTAACACGTCGTACCATTTAAATTTTGGTAAGGAGAATGGCAATCTTTTCATCGCAATCTGGACAATTAATGCAACGATTGTCAATGCGCCAAAAAATTGATATGGTCTGACTGCTAAACCAAAATTTTCGGGAGCTAGATTTATATTTTCAAGGGCTAACGCTCCGATAAAGAGAACGAATGCCCATCCGGGACGATAAACCGCCAAAATAAGGGCGAGAACTGTGAAAAATAAAAAATCTCCAGCGTTGGAAAAAGGCAAAAGACCGACATTGGAAAACCAAATAGCAAAAATAATCAAAATTATATTGGCAAAAATAAGGTAAACCTTGGTCGTTTTGCCTTGTAGGCTATTAATAAAATTTTCTATAAAGTCTTTGGGCATTTCTATTTCAAGTTTTCCATTATATTAAATACTTTTTTCACAAATTTCTCCCACAAAAAATTATTGGCGCGTTCCTTGCCTTTTACTAAAAGCGTTGTCTTTAAATGGTCGCTATTTAAAAAATTTCTCATAACCATTGCAATATCTTCAATATCGTTAGGATTGCAATACAGCACGGCATCGCTTCCAATTTCGGGAAGTGAGGATGTTTTGGACGTTATGACTGGAACCCCCTGATTCATCGCTTCAAGCACGGGCAGCCCAAACCCCTCATAAAAAGATGGGTAAATAAATAATGCGGCATTGTTGTATAGCGCCGGCAAATATTCCTGCGGTACATAATCTAATAACTTAACGCGGTCACTGATATTCAACTCTCTGATAAGTTTTTCCGCATCAGTAACAAGAGGCGCTAATCGGGGTATCAATTTTCCGGAAATAACCAGCTTCGGCAACCAATCGGGTTGGTTATATTTGTCCCATAAAAATTTATACGCCCGTAAAACATTCTCGGTATTTTTACGGACCTCTAACCCGCCACCATTATACATATACCCCGGCTTTAATTTATATTTTTTTAGGACTTTTTGATTTTCTGATGTTGAGACTTTGTGTTTATAAATTTCATCAACATCAATATTAGAAATTGATATTTTTTTCGGATCAATTCCCAAATGCTGAATCAGGTCTTTTTCAGTCCGGTGAGAAACTGCAATAATTTTATCGGCTCTTTTGATCGCTTTTTCAACCAGAGATTGATATATTTTTTTACGGGAATTACTAAGATACTGCGGAAACAATTTCGGTATGATATCATGCACAATCATAATATGCTTCCCCTCTTTACGCGATTGAATGGTAGTAGATTGATACAAGCTTAGCAAGATATCGCAATTATCCTCTTTCAGCTTCTTCGGCAAAAGGATTTTTTCCCACCAAATTTTCCTAATCAGATCATCTCGCTTATATAGTGGCAGAAAAACACATTTTTTAAAATTTTTGGGCAATTTGATATTCTTCGGTAATTTTTCTTCCAAATATAAAATAAATTCTACCTCTTTGTTTCGAAATTCGAAATTCGAAATTCGAAATTCTGCTAATTTTTTAATAAAATTAGCAGTTGCTTGTCCTATCCCCGTATTTTGTTTGCGTAAAAACGACGCATTTATTCCTATTCGCATACAAAGTTTTATTTTATACTCTATTTTTGTTCGGTAAGAATATTTAAGTATTTTTTGAATTTTCACTACCGGGCATATACAGTGATTATATCCTACAATGGGAAAAACGAAAAGACGGCAATCCCGAAAGATTTCCGCCTTTTTAGTCTATCGTCCCGATATTTATTTTCCAGCTAGTAATTGCGCTAGCGAAACAACATAATAGCCCACATACAGGATGACCAGGAATACTACCGCAGGCACAGCCAAGTGAAATGCCATCTCTCCTTTATCCATCTTTTTCATAAGTATTAGTTTAATTGTTAACATGAGAGTATGGCATATAATATAAAACTTGTCAACCCTCTATCTCGCCGGGAGTCATTCCCTTCTTCTTGTGTAATTGGTCCGAATGTTTTAATATATAAAAAGTAAATACTAACGCAATACTCATGGAAAATAAATCAAAAACGGTTTGTATTATTGGTCTTGGATATGTCGGTTTGCCTCTCGCGGTTCAATCAGCGCTCCGAGGATACACCGTCTACGGCTTAGACAACGACAAGGAAAAAATAAAGAAAATAAACTCGGGAAAAACTCCGCTCAAGGAAGAATTTTTGGATCTTAATCTTCCGAAGGTAAACATCCACGCAACCAGTAATCCTGGAATTATTAAAAAATGCGATATCGCAATTGTTTGTGTCCCTACTCCGATAGATGAAAAAAAGCTCCCGGATTTGTCTCCTGTAAGGGGCGCCATCGAATCAATTATTAAAAATTTCAGGAAAGGACAGTTGGTGATAATAGAATCAACAATTAATCCCGGCGTTTGTGAGGAAGTAATCGAACCGATGTTCAGAAAAGCTGGAAAAGTTGTAAATAAAGATTACTATCTTGCCCACTGCCCGGAAAGAATTAATCCAGGAGATCCAAAATGGAACGTGACGAATATTAACCGCGTTGTCGGTGCGTTTGATAAAAAGGGACTCCAGGCGGCAGCTGATTTCTATGAAAACATAGTCGATGGTCAAATTATGCAAATGAGTTCTATCCGCGAAGCTGAAGCAGTTAAAATTATCGAAAACTCTTTCAGGGATATTAACATTGCTTTTGTAAACGAATTAGCAAAATCTTTTGACAAATTAGGAATTGATGTTGTTGAAGTCATTAAGGGTGCTGCCACCAAACCCTTTGCTTTTATGCCTCACTGGCCCAGTTGCGGAGTTGGAGGACATTGTATTCCCGTTGATCCGTATTATCTTATTGAGAGAGCTAAGCTTTCCGGGTTTGACCACGAATTCATGAAAATCGCCAGAAAAGTAAACCTTTCTATGCCGGAATATACTATCGAGCTTCTGCAGGATGCTCTTAATAAAATTAAAATGCCTCTTAATGGAACAACCGTTGGGGTTTTAGGTCTGTCCTATAAGGCCAATGTTTCCGATCTTCGCGAATCTCCAGTAAGGGATCTTATAAAGATTCTCAAAGAAAATGAAGCCGATGTTCTTGTTTTTGATCCTTTTATCTTGGAAAAATCAACAGTGAAAAGTTTGAAAGAGCTTTTTAAAAAATCAGATGCCATTCTTTTGGCAACCGACCACAATGAATTCAAAAAAATAAAAGCTGAAGACCTGAAAAAGAATGGGATCAAGGTTGTCGTTGATGGAAAAAACTGCCTAGACAAGAAAGACATTGAAAAACATGGTATAGTATATAAAGGAATAGGACGTTAAAAATGCAAAATGTAAATCTCAAAAGTTAAAATGACAAATTAAAATTATAAAAACTATTTTAAAATATTTTGCATTTTTCATTGTTATTTTCCATTTTGATTTTTTAATTTTCAATTAAGTCTATGTTTCATCTTATAAAATTTATTGTTTGGCTAGCGGGAATTGTTATTGTCGGAACTTTTGTTTTAAAATATTTTGGTTACGACATAAATATGAATTATTTTAATGAAAGTAAGACAGCCTGCCAGGAAAAACTGAATCAATGCACTAAACAGTTAGTCGAGCAAGGAACAAAGAACGCGAAGTGTAATTTTAATTGTGTTAATCCAAAATTAATAATTAAGAAGAAATAAAATGAAGCTTATTATTAATCTTCCCGCATTTAACGAAGAGGAAAAAATAAGTGAAACAATAAAACGCATCCCCCGTTCTTTTGCGGGTATAGATGAAGTTCTTATCCAGGTTGTTGATGATGGGTCAAAAGATAGAACTGCTCAAGCAGCGCGTGAGGCTGGCGCAGATTTGGTTTATTCTCATAAAATAAACCGCGGAATTGGCATCGCTTTCAGAACAGCCGTTGAAAAATCTTTAGAAAATGGAGCTGATATCATGGTGAATATTGACGCGGATGGACAATTTAATCCTCAAGATGTATCCAAAATTATCCAGCCAATATTGCAAAATAAGGCCGATATGACAAGTGCGGATCGTTTCGGCGGAAAAAAAGCCAAGAATATGCCCCTGGCAAAATATCTATTAAATCGCTTGGCCGCCTGGCTAATCGGATGGTTCATGAATTATCCGATTAAGGATCTCACTTGTGGATTTAGAGCATATAATCGCGAAACGATGTTGAGATTGAATCTGCCCGGAGCCTTCACTTATACGCAGGAAGTAATTATAGATGCGCTTGGAAAAAATCTAAAAATTCAGTGGGTTCCAGCGGAAGTAACCTATTTCCAAGAGAGAAAGTCGCGCGTAGTTAACAGCCTATATAATTATATAAACAATAGCGGAAAAATAATCCTTAAGACCGTGCGGGATGTCCGCCCGATGAAATTTTTTGGAATTCCCGCTCTAGTTCTGATAATTGTTTCCCTGGCAATATTTGTCTGTTTTTTATATTTTTATTTTCAGGAATTTAAAATTACTCCTTTCCGTAATTATCTGCTTTTGTCCGCAGTTTTGTTCCTTGTGGGAATACAATTTCTTGTGTTCGCGTTCATTGCGGATATGGTTAAATCAAACCGCAAACTAACTGAGGATCAAATGTACCTCTTTAAAGCGGAGAAATATAAAAAGTAAGTTTAAATATTATTGAAGCCGTCATTTTTCATGGCGGTTTTTTTCTTGAAATAAATCACACAACTTTTTCCATGTCATTCTGAGCGAAGCGTAGCGAAGTCGAAGAATCTGTGTTATAGCACCACATAGAGCGACACTGCTCTGCAGATCCTTCGACTACGCTCAGGATGACAATGTAGAGTCTCTTTTTTTCTTGAAATAAATCACGTAATGGGCTACAATATCTATATGGAAAAATTGAAAATATTATTCATTTCCCGGGCATATCCGCCTATTGTCGGCGGAATTGAAAATCAGAATTATGAATTGGAAAAATGGCTTGGGAAAATAGCCGACGTCACCATAATTGCAAATAAAAAAGGCAAGAAATTTCTGCCGCTGTTTTTGCCTTATGCTATCATCAAATCACTTTTCATAGCTAAAAATTACGACGTTGTCTTGCTTGGCGACGCAGTGCTTTCTGCTGTTGGCCATAAACTAAAGTTTTTTTATACGAAACCGGTGGTTTGTATCGCGCATGGGCTTGACCTAACCTTTAAAAATTTCTTTTACCAAAAGCTATGGATTGGATTGTTTCTCAAAAAAATGGATAAGATTATTGCTGTCGGAAATGAAACTGTAAAAGTTGCCAAAGAAAAAGGTATCCCTGAAGACAAAATAGTTTTCATACCAAATGGCGTAGACACTGAAAAGAATTTAGTTTCCGCCAGCAGGGTTGATATGGAAAATATTATCGGACAATCCGTTAATGGTAGAAAAATTCTTTTAACATCCGGGCGCCTGGCCAGGCGTAAGGGCGTGGCTTGGTTTATCACTAACGTGATGCCTAAACTTGGCAAGGAATTTTTGTATGTTATTGCCGGCAATGGACCAGACAGAAAAAATATAGAAAATGCGATTAAAAATAGCGATTCGGGAAGCCGCGTAATTGTACTTGGATACATCAACGATGCAAAACGCAACATCCTATTTAATACTGCCGACCTTTTTGTACAGCCAAATATAAAAATCCACGGGGATATGGAAGGCTTCGGGATATCTGTCATTGAAGCAGGCGCATGCAGACTCCCCGTCCTTGCTTCGGATATTGAAGGCTTAAAAGATGCCATAAAAGACAATCGTAACGGTTTTCTTGTTGAATCAGGAAACGCGCCGGCATTTGCGGAAAAAATAAGCGAGCTTTTTTTGCAAGGTTCTCCGCGAAATATATTCGGTGAAACAGTAAGAGAATACGTCGTTCAAAATTACAGCTGGGAACATATTGCGCAGAAATATTTAGACGAAATAAAAAAAACCATCATGTCATTCTGAGCGTAGCATAGCGAAGTCGAAGAATCTGCATTATAGTACTATTAGCTTTACTGTTGTGTAGATCCTTCGACTGCATTATTCCGCTAAAACGGAATAACTTCACCCAGAATGACAACTTTATAATCCATGCTTTCATTTTTATCTTCACAATTTTTACTTTACGTTTCAATCGGAATAGCACTATTCATTCCGGGATATTTTTTGATTTTCGCCACTCATTTAAACAAAAAATTATCTTCCCTTGAATCATTAGTGGTTGCATTTGGTTCTAGCGTCGTTATTATCGATTTTTTAATAATCTTTCTCGGCAGATCTCCTTTCAGTATCACGCGTGTTTCAGTTTTTGCCGTAATTTTTTTATTCAGTATTGTTTGCTATGCGGTTCATTTTTTCCGCAATAAAAAAAATACTGGCGCTACACTTGTTGAGATTGAAGCGGTAAAACCATCCAACGAATTACCGCTCAAATCAACCCTGCTGATTCTATTGCTTATTTTTCTGACAATTTTTATCAAGACTATTTATTTTAAAGACACAATATTCCCAACCACGACGGATCTTGGCCATCATATGTATTGGACCAAAATAATCACGACTACCGCAAATCTTCCTGTTTATGAAAAAGCTGACATTGGACAGGATCTTACTATTGAAAAGCCCCGGCCGATAGCTGATTTTGTCATTGGCGAGCATCTTATCTTTGCTGCAATCGCGCTTCTTTCCGGAGCCGAATTTATCGGACCGTTTCCTGCGTTGGTTCTTTTTCTTATTCAAATAATGTCGCTTTTGGCAATTTTTATTCTTACACGTTCACTTTTCAGTCTGCCGGACAATAAAGCAAGCCGCTACGGCGAAGTCGTTGCTTTGATGGCTCTTTTTCTTATCGGGCCGCTTTACGCGCTTGCGACGCCTCAAGCAAAATTTGTCAGCGGAGGAGTCATCGGAAATACTATCGGTAATCTTCTAATTCCACTTGCTATTTTTTTCTTTGTACGCGCTTTTTCAGAAAAAAAATCCGTATTTCTTTCATGGGGTTTGCTTATAAGCCTTGGTTTGGCATATACGCATCATTTAAGTACTTTTGTATTTATTTTTGTTTTCCTATTCACAATCATTGCATTCGTTGCGCTTAATTTTAAAACTATAACCGTAGAGATGCGCGGATGGATAAAATTGTTCACTTCCCCATCCGTATTAACGGTTTTGGCACTGGGAATAATATTTGTTTTTTTAATTTATACTCCGACATATCTGAACTCAAAAGCTATTGATACGGCAGTTGGCGCGCCAAGTAAATCCACCCGGACAGGATTAACTTTAACGCAGCTTAAAATGACCGCGGGAGAAGCCCGATTTGCCTTTGCGGTTGCAGGATTCTTTTTGTTATTTTTTGCCCGCAAAATAAGCAGATACAGCCAGGCGTTTATGATTGGCTGGATCAGCTCCCTCGCCCTTATGTCACTCAGGCCCGACTGGCTTTTTGTGGATATTCCTTCAAATCGCATCGCGAGTTACGTAGTTTTCCCCTTTGCTATTGTCGCAGCATGTATGATTGTGCATAGTTTCGTTTTGCTCAAAGACAAGACTGATAACATGAGAAAAAACTATCTTGGTCCGGCTTTTGTTCTGATAACATTTGTCTCCTTTATGGTATTTGTCTCAGTAAATGGTTTTGATGATAATGCACACGCGCTAAATACGGATAGCAGCGCTAGCAAAGCTATTCAAACTTATACCGCCTCCCGATATCTCGCTCAACATTCAAACAGTCAGGATATGATTCTTAAAGACCATAATTATCTTTCTGGCGATACATGGATAAAACTTTTTTTCATGCGAGGATATAGCTATCCGCTCTCTCGGGGATATTTTAAAAGATATGAAGATTCCGCGTCTCGCGAGCAATGTACCAATTTGATGATATCGACTCCCAGTAGTTCCAACGCTGGACAATGTTTTGCCGGAACAAAAACGAATTTTATTATGATTAATCCTAAAATAGACAGCGGCCAATTTGATAAATTAAAAAAATTCTGGCAAATATATTCGTCGGATGAAGTGGGAATTTATTATAAAAGTTCGTAGAAATTTTTATATATCCGTAATTTTATAGGACATTATGAATAATAAAATTATCCCGATAACAATTTTAGGTATGTTGCTGATAAGTTTTGTGTTTTTGTCGATTGTCGAAATAAAACAAGCCGACATCAACAGTAAAAATATCTGGGTGCTTTATTTTTCGGATCCCCAAAGCGGTTCCTTGGATTTTTCGATAGAAAACCACTCGCAGAATAAAATTTTTCATTGGCAAATATTACTGGATAAGATAATAGTGACGGAGGGCGACTCAGTCATCATGCTGGGCGATACAAAAACAATCACTGTTCCAACAAGCAATACGGATCTTTCCAACAAAAAAATCACCATTTCGGTGACAGATAGCAATAGCAACAAGAAAGAGGTTTATAAAAATTTTTGACAAAGAAAAAGGCGCTCGTTGAGTTCTTGCTGCCGCAGAAAACCTTAGGTTTTTGCGACTCCGACAAGATATTCTCAAACGTAGCGCCCTATACTGCTTATTGCTCTCATCACTATCAATGCGCTAGTTTAGCACACCTAAAAACTTTTGTCAATAGCTTAAGTATTAAGCCATAAATAATGACTAAACAAGCCAAAATATGACCAAGGAAAAATTACTGAAAAAAATACTATTAGTTACCCGCCCGATTGCTCCCCCGTGGGATGAGGGTTCAAAAAACTTTGCTTTTTATCTGGCAAAAACACTTTCGATGTTTAATTTTTTCCTGCTCACAAATGGGTTTTTGCCCAACCTTCCTCCCCATATCCATCAAAAGCCGATTTATACTTCAAACAAACTTACCTATTTCCAAAAATTACGCCTTCTGAAACTTATACGCATGAAAAATAATTTTAACATTATCCATTTCATGCTAACGCCTAACAGACTGAACGCGTTTTCATTTAAGACATTTATAGCTAGCAAGCGCGCGAAAACCATACAAACAATTGCGACACTTCGTGAGGATTTATTTAAAGACAGAGATTTTAAAGATATATTGTTTGCTGATCTCTTAATAACTTATTCCGACTACGCGAAAAACAAACTGACTTCACTGGGTTTCAAAAATGTTGTGAGAATTTATCCGGGAATAGACATTGGATATTATCAAAAAAAGGAAAAAAAGCCTGAATATATGCAACAGTATGGATTTTCCAATTCGGATTTTGTCATCAACTTCTCTGGCGAATATGTCCGATTGGGTGCGATGGATGACGTGGTGCAAAGTTTTATCGAAATTTCTAAATTGATTCCCAACGCTAAGCTTTCTCTGGCGCTCAGATTAAAAAATCAAAAAGATGCTGATAAGAAAAAAGAGGTTATTGAAATTTTTAGAAAAAATAACCTGCTTGATAGAGTAGCTTTTCATGATGATGGGTCTTATGAAATGCCCGACATTTATAATCTTTGCGACATTAGTATTTTCCCCGTACGCGACATGATTGGGAAATTTGATGTGCCACTCGCCGTCATCGAAGCAATGGCTTGTGAAAAGCCGGTTATAATTTCCGATTTGCCTATCCTCGGGGAGTTCGCAAATGAAGATAATTCTGTTAGAATTGAAAGGGGCAATGTGTCCGAATTAAATTCAAGGCTTTTGGATTTATACAACAATCCTGAGAAAAGAAATGCTATCGGAAAAAATGCTAGAAAATACGTGGAAGAAAATTTTGATATCGAAAAAATAGCAGAGCAATACAAAACTGTTTATGAAAAACTTTAAAAAAATTACATGTCATATAATTTGAATTCCATAAGCAAAAACAAAAAAGAGTTGCGTACGGAAAAAATGAATATTCCGGCGGTTTTGCATGTTAGCGATGATTTATTGCCAAATGATGAAACATTGGCGCAGATTGAAAATCTCGCCAAAGATGAGCGTCTTTTTCACCATGTAGCGTCGATGAGCGATGTTCATTCTAAAAAAGGGCGCAAGGTTCCTACCGGAAGCGTTGTCGCGACTGAAAACACTTTCCTTCCCCAAATAAACGATACTGCTCCAAACTGCGGCATGCGTCTTATTAAAACAGATCTCACGGATAAAACAGTAACACCTGAGCTTATCGACAAACTTTTTCAGGAATTGGTCAATGTAATCCCGACTAAAAAATATAAGGGTACGCCTATCCCCTATTCTTTGGCGTTTAAAGTATGCAAATCAGGCGCCGCTGCTTTGCTTAATCATTTTGAAATCCGGACTAAAAATGAAATTCAAAATACATTTGCCGGGGGAAATTTTTTCCGGAATGAGGAAATTTCCAACCGGGATATTTTAGATGCCATTCCTGAACTTTTTATCCAAATCGGAAAATACCGTCTTGGCATTTTGGGCGCAGCCGGAAATCATTTTCTGGATTTAATGAAAATATCAGAAATAAAAAATGTGGGGATTGCTGAAAAATTCGGTCTGAAAAAAGGACAGTATGTATTTTTAATCCATACGGGGAGCGGACTTCTTGGACAGTATGCGTCCTATATGTATACCCCTAAGAAGAAAGAACACTTTAGCCAGCGGCTTGTCTTGAAACTTGGCACGATTTTTTTTGCAAGCCAGATGAAAAAAGTATACGAAAATCTTTCAAAAAAAATAGCGCGTTACAAAAACAAAGATGAATTTTTTGGATACGATGATGCCAGTCTTGATGGCCGCATGTTTTTCAATGCCCACCGCGCCAGCGCGAATTTCGGTTTTGCAAATCGCATGATTCTGACTCATCATCTGGACACTGCGCTTGAAAAAGTTTTTGGAAGAAAAGTCGAACTTGAACTCCTTTACGATACACCGCATATCTCAATTGAAAAAGAAAGTCATTTTGGAAAAGATGTATGGGTCCATCGCAACGGCAGCGTAAGGGCCAACGGACCACAGCGCATGCAAGCTCATCCTCTTTTTTCAACAACAGGAGAGCCGGTATTTATCCCCTCTTCTATGAGCGGATCGGCCTACATTGCAGTCGGAACAGACAAAAACGAATCAACGTTTTTCTCCGCGCCGCATGGCACTGGCCGGCGTAAAATTTCACAAGAAGACGCCGCAAAAAATAAGGGTGAACTTTTTAAAAAAATGAAACAGCAAAATATACGCTTATACAATGCGAAATCCAGCGGGGTTGTTTTGCAAGATGGTTCGTATTATAAGGATGTAGAAGAAGTCATAAGTGGGATGGAGGAAAACGAAATCGTGAATATCGTAGCAAAAATGGAACCTGTCGCTGTTTTGATGTATTAACTAAAAATCTACAAAATAAAAAAGGCAGTTTTTTAAGATACTGTCTTTTTTCTTTTATTATTACGTGCAACATTTGGTTGTATCGGAAATTTTTGTCTTCCTTGTTTTGCATATAAATGCGTCAATTTTTTGAGCCAGATATGCTGTTTTGTCTGATGTATTGCTCTTTTGGGTGATAGCATTTTGGTGTTTAGCCAAAATACAAAATGCTTTTTAGGGGGCGTGATTATTTGTTATTTGTAATCACGCTTTTTTGAGAGCAAGTAAGGCTCTATCCAGGACATCATCCGCGCAATTATGACGAAGTGAATGATCCAGTCGAGCACTAAATTCTCTTTTGAGTTTTTTCTCATCTATTGCGTCTTTTTTTCGGATAACTTTCTCGTTGGTTATAATAAACTTTCCTACTTTAATGAACATACGACACCTCCTTTTCGCCCCCTAAAAAGCATTTTATAAAAGAGCAATATTTCCGATAAGGTATCGGCACCATCTGAAGTGCGAAGCATTTGGGTGTAGTGTAGCGAAACCGGATATACCGTGTTATGTGATGTTTTTCTAAAGCGAGCCGTCGATTATAGATCATCCTCTGTTAGCACCGCCATACCGTTTTCTTTAAGGAACTTTGTAGTGATGCCATCACCTTCAATTATAGCCCCTGAAAAAGTTCCGTCATAAATTTGGCCACACCCGCAAGAAGGACTTCGTTGTTTAAGGATAGCACTTTTTATGTTATACAATTTGGCCAATTCCAAGACCTGTTTAGCGCCATTTTCAAAATTTGTCGTAACATCATCACCATTCTTAGTTATAACTCGTCCACTTTTTTGCTCAGCAGGTTTTCGCGGAGTAGATAAACCACCCAACTGCTCAGGACAAATTGGAATCAAAGTTTCCTTGGTGGCCAATTTTATAACTTTTTTATGGGACTTACTTTTGCCATCGTAACGGCACTTCAGGCCCAATAGACATGCGCTACAAAGTTTCATAATCGTTGTTATTTAGAAGCTCGCTTTAGAAAAATTCATATAACGTTACTCACATGCGAAGTTCGTTTGAAGCGTAGTGAAAACGAATTTTGGTGGAGGCTTTCGGAGAAAACCGTAACCGCATGTGAGTTGTTAGACGATGTAATGTAATGAAAAAGTCTTTGTTTGCCTAATGGTAGACATTATTTCGCCTAACGTATCCGCGATAGGCGAAGTTTTAATTTTGCTTATCGCGTGTTAAGTGATGTTTTGTACTTTAGTCTGGCAACAGCTAGACTGTCGCCCAAATAGACGGCACAATAAAATTTCACTTAACGTATCGCAATATCTGACGTTTTGCCACTTCGATTGATATTTACAAAAGAGTGGCGAAATGTGGCTTTAGCCCTTGCAGATATTGCGTGTTATCGGATGTATTATTAAGAATTCAATTTCTCTTCCTTTTTAATAAATAATTTTTTTATATTTTTTCTGAAATAAAATAGTATGCCTATTATTAATACTACCACCTGAATAATTGTTGTTGGCGAGAAACCTTTAACCACATTATCTCCCATAAAACTCAAGGCTGAACCTGGTATTTTTCCTAACAATATGGCAAAAACAATACTTTTCAGTGGCATGGCCGAGACGCCTATCAAATAACTAATCTCATCATCTGGAAAAACTGGCAAGGCGTAAATAAGAAATAACCCAAAGGGGCTTAGTTTCTGGATAATATGATCATATTTATCTATAAATTTTTGGCTGACCATTCTATTCACAATCGGCCTTCCAAATTTCCTAGCCAATAATATCACTAAAATTGTGCCGATTGAAGTTCCTACCCAGTTATAGAAGAAGCCTAAAACTGGTCCAAAAATAAAACCACCTGCCAGCAAAATAGGGTAATGCGCAATTGGCGCTATAATGTTCTGGCCGATTTGAATAAGAATAAATACTAACGGCGCAAATATTCCATATCCAGAAACTAAGCCCCTGATTGATTCTTTATCAACTAAAAAAGTCGAGACATAATACCAAACCGCGAGAACGAAGATAATATACAAAAAAATTACCAAAGCGCTGATTATTTTGTTATTCTTTTTTTGTTCCATATTGTTGAGTTAAGAAAAAATATAAAAAAAATATAAAAAAGAAATTGAATTCTTAATAATATTTCCGATAACGTAGGCGGATATGCGAAGCCCCCGAAGGGGGTTTGGGCATAGCCGTATATCTGCTGTTGTGCGATGTTTCATTTCGCCTCCTTATTGTATCAAAATATTCTTTGTTTCACGGCCCAAATCGCATATCCGCCTACGTTGTGACATCAGAAATTTCATGAAGCGAAGCGAAATGAAATTTCGTCACAACTAGTTTATATACGAAGTGTTTTCGTATAGTGTACGCGATATTGTATGTTTCGCGAATATTATGTACAATTCGATTATACTTAAATTATAGCAAAAACATCAATGAACGTCTATTTGAAAAAACTTGAAGATGAGTTGCGACTTCGCAAATATAGCCCCAAAACTGTTAAAAGTTATGTGGCTTGCGTGGCGGAATATTTGCGCGCCAAACAGAAAAATTTTAATTTGGTTGATGTTGATTTTATCAAAAAATATTTACTGTCCAAGGTAGACAAGGGGTTTTCTTTGCAAACTACTAATCAGCACTTGCAGGCGATCGATTTCTTTTGCTGGAATGTTTTGCAATATCACGGAAAAATTGATATTCGCTTTGCCAAAACTCCCAGCAAATTGCCAATCGTTTTGTCTCGAGATGAAATTCAATCGATATTAGCGGAAATTAACAATGAAAAACATAATTTAATGATAGCTCTGGCTTATGCCGGTGGACTACGGGTCAGTGAAATTATCAATTTGAAAATAAAAGATATAAATTTAGCAGAATTGACCATCCATATCAAAGATGCCAAAGGCAATAAGGATCGCATTACTGTTTTGCCGGAAAAACTGACAGAAAATATTAAAAAGTTGATTTCCAATAAAAATTTTGACAATTATGTTTTTGCCAGCGAACGCGGAGGCAAATTGACCGAAAGAACTGCGCAAAAAGTTTTTGAGAATGCTTTGAAAAAAGCTGGGATTAAAAAAGAAGCAACTTTTCATTCACTCAGGCACAGTTTTGCCACGCATCTTTTGGAAAATGGGGTGGATGTGCGATATGTACAAGAGCTTCTTGGACATGCTAATATTAGGACGACACAGATTTACACCAAAGTTACCAACCCGATGTTAAAGAATATTAAAAGTCCATTATGAAAATCATTACCATTTCCGGCCTGGATGGGTCGGGAAAATCAACTCAAATAGAGCTTTTGAAAAATTACCTTGTAGCTCAAGGCAGGAAGGTTTTTTATTTTCATGCTGTTCAATTTGGATTGGCCAACATAATATCGCAAAAAATTAAAAGTCTCAGAAAAAGTGCTGCGTCCCGCACCGAGCTTGTCTCTGGTGCCGGGGTTACAAAAGCAAACTTTCTGCAAATATTTTTACGTAAAATATTTTTAAAAATCGACATCTGCAGATTCAAAGGATTAATAAAAAAATTAGAAAAAGAAGGTTTTAATTATATTGTAAGCGACAGATATTTCTATGACAGTATTGTAAATATTGCCTACCTTGAATCTCGGCGAGATAATACAAGATACAAGATACAAGATACAAGATACAAAAAAATTCCCCGCCCAGATGTTGCTATCTGTCTTAAGACTGATCCTGAAATCATTATGCGGCGCGACCGCATGCCCGATCAGGGTATCGAGTATCTGCAAGGTAAAAAGAAACTTTATGACAAATATGCTGGAATTATAAATTTAAAAATTATTGATGGGAATAAAAGTAAAGAAGAAATTTTTGAGGAGATAAAATCATTTTCACTTTAAAAACTTTATAAACTTTTAACTTTATAAACTTAGCTAGCATGTCAAATAATCTTGCAAAATCAACAATCTGGCTTGTCATTTCTGAGCTCGTTTTTAATCTTTCCGGCTATATTATCCATTCTTTCGTGGGTCGAATATTGGGGCCGGCTGATTACGGACGTTACGGACTCATAGTTACACTGACCACGATGGTCATTATTTTGATTGGAAATGGCATACCCACTGCCATGGCTAAATACATCAGTGAGATTTTTGAAACCAATCCGCGCATGGTGCTTATAATCAAAAGAAAGGCTATTATTTTGCAGTCAATTCTTATAGGTTTTATTACGATAGTATTTTTCTTTTCTGCTCCCTTGATTTCTTTTGCGCTTGGCGATGCCAGCCTCGCTCCCCTTTTTAGGATTTCTACTCTTATCATTCCGGCTTTTGCCATGGCATCTTTTTATTTTTCCTATTACACAGGACTACATAAATTTAATATCCAGTCCGTGCAGAAAGTTCTGCGTTCAATTTTTAAGGTTATTTTCATTGTAGGGTTAGCCTTGGCATTCAGGGTTCCCGGCTCAATAATAGGCTATGCCGCTGCAGCTTTTTCCGTCTTCGTAGTGGGCTTTGTTTTGGACCAGGCTAAATATACCCCTGAGCTGAAAAAGGCCGCCAAAACGCAAAATTTGAGCTTAGAGAGCGCTTTTGAGTACAAAAAACTGCTTACTTATGCCTGGCAGATAATACTATTCTTTCTGGCTTACGAGTTGCTTATAAGCATCGACCTATATCTCGTAAAAGGCATTCTGCACAACGATTATTTAACCGGAATATATAATGCCGCTTTAACAGTCGGACGCATCCCTTACTATATATTTTATGCACTGACCATAATGTTATTACCAGTGATATCCAAGTCGACTGCGGAAGAAAATCACGGACAGACAAACTCGGTCATTGGCCAATCATTGCGTCTGATGGTAATCTTGCTTGTTCCTTCCGTAATTTTAATGGCCGAATTTTCAAGGCCTATCATAAAAATATTTTATAGCGCTAAATATATCGACGCTGCTTATCCGATGTCCATTCTCGCGTATGGCGTGGGTTTTTTAACAATTTTTTATGTTATGAGTTTCGTACTCAACGGAGCCGGCAAAACAAAAATTCCCATGTGGATTTCTATTTTTGGCGTAATCCTTAATACTATTCTCAATTTCATACTTATAAAAAAATACGCGCTGGCCGGTAGTGCGATTGCGACAACACTAACTTCTTTCATCACCATGATTTTAGTCCTTTATTATATTCATCGTGATTTTGGCATTCTTGTTAAACTCAAGAGCCTCTTAAAAATTTCCGCAGCCGGAATTGTTATGTATTTTTTATCTCTGTTTTTTTCCAAAGGAGAATTTATTTTTATCCTATGGTCAGCGTTACTCTTCGCCGTATATCTGATAATTTTATATTTCTTGGGTGAAATAACTAAAGGCGATATTGTTTATCTCAAACAGATTATTTCCAAAAAGAAGAAGTCTGAAATCCAAGAAGAACTCTCGGGTAATGAACCTGCCGCCTGATGTATTTCAAAAAATACTTTTAAAAAAATACCTCCGTTTTAGCGGAAGTATTTTTGGTTTATTGTTTCTTTTGCAATAAAAGAATTGTAAATTTTCCATATGTCTTACGCTGGATAACTTCCACGGTATCGTCAGTCAGTAATTGTTCTCCTTTTTTGGCGCGAGCCATATAAAAATATCGTTCAGGCAATGTTTTGTTTTTATCAGTCAATGTCAGATTTACGCCCGATCTTTTTGTCAGATATCCTATTGAATTGTAGGCTTTAAAAAGAAACTTTTTATTGCCATCAATATATGCCTGAGATACTCCTTCTGAATTTGCAACAATAAACCGGGCAAATTCTTCCGCTTCTCTGAGAATGGTAACATTAACTGTTCCTCCTTTCTCTTTATAACTTGCAAGTTCAGCAAAATATTTATGCACAAAATAAATATTTGAAAATATGAGGAGCACGCACAGGATCATTGGCAAAATAACCGGATAATGTTTTATTTTTTCCGCAAAAAACTTCCACCAAAATCCCAGCAGTAAAAAAGGCAGGAATATTAAAATCAAATAAAATCTTACCGAGAGTTCAAAAGCAATCGGGATAAATATAAGGTATACTATTGCCATATAGATAAAGATGAGCGCTAGAAAAGATTTTTTGTCCGGATTGGATTCCTTTTTTAAATATCGGAATCCAAGTATGGTTCCGCCAAGTACGAACAGTGTTCCGAAAATAAATACGGCTAAGTCATTTTTGTTTTTTTCTGGTTTAAATGTGCAGGTGTCGGATATTTCGTAGCCGGAAATAATATCTATATTGCCCTGGACCCAGCAACTTGCGCTCTGAATAAGCTTTTCAGCAAAAGAAACCTTTTTCTGTTTCTTCTCTGCTCCGACAAAAAAAGCTTTGATGTTTTCGCCTCGATTTTGATATTCGTAGATTATCTGAGGAACATTCAAAAATAACGCCATTGACAAAATAACAAAGAAATATTTAAGCGTTTTGATATTTTTAAACGCTAAATATCCAAATATAATAATTGCAGTTATCGGAAGAAATAACAGTAATGTCGTATGAAGCTGTACCCCAATTCCAATTGCGATTCCGGCAATTGCCGACCATAAAAATTTCCTGTTGTTTTTTTGTGAAATAATTTCAGCAATCGCGAATAAAGCTAAGATTGTCCAAAATGGCGTTGAGTTTGGGTTCCAGGCAAAACGCGAATAACGAATAGCATAATTTGATACGGCAAAAATAGCGCTCATCGAAAAAGCTACATTTTTATCAAAATACTTGCGGAGAAAAAAGAAGAGTAGCGGTATGCACAATATTGATGTCAGCAAATCGGGGTATGCCATTTTGTCAGGATAATTTCCGAAAATTTTAGCTGAAACTATCTCAAAATAATAGAAGGCCGGACCAAGCCTGAATTCCGTCCCGCCCGCTTTCGGACCAAGTAGCGGCAACGGTTCACTTCCGTCTACCACGGCCGAAACAACTTCGGCATCCCGCCCCTGGTCGGCATTGAACCGCAACCAGTCATGAAAATTATAAGTGCGCAAAAAAGTTCCAATTAATAATATCGCCAATAAAATCCAGCAGAATTTAGGAATGTTTTTTATTGTTTTTAAAATACCCTTTTTCATAAAAATTAATTTGTTAAATGAAACACTGTTGTCTGATTAAAATTAAAATTTTTATAATTATCAAAATTATGCCCGTTAATAATCGATCCGGCACTGACATCTTTAATATCTTCTAAATAAAATCTCGGTTTACCCGCTGGAATATTCACACCTTTTTTCGCTCTCAAAAATGAAACGCCTTTTTCATCCGCAATATATTTGAGCGAATTAAAAAAGGCGTCCGTCTTGCTGGTAGTAAAAATATATATTTCTTTCTGGGAATTTTCTTGGGAAATTATGTAATCAGCCATTGCTTCAACCTGTCCCAGTGTAATTCTGGAATTGGCGAATTCATTTTTTATTTCCAAATAAGTAGAGAAACTGTTCGACAAGGCGAGAAAGGCAAAGACCGATACTGCCATTATAAAGTACCTTCGAGAAAATTTCTGCATCAAAAAATTAATTGCCAAGCCCAAAAATATAAATGGTAAAAAAATTATATGTACAAAATATCTAAACGGAGCGTCAATAACCGGCAGCATAATTATGAATGATACCGCTGTATATAGCACAATTAGTATGAAAAAATATTTCCGTTTCTGTTCCCTTTCTTTTTTGTAATAATAAATAAGCAAACCATAACCGATAATTGAAAAGAGCGCACAAATAATTATTTTTAAAATAAACAGTGGTTGGGAAAATTTCTCCAATATTTTATCATTAAAACCTTTTTGTATGGCAGCCGTAAGAGAAATATCGCAATCGGGATTGCCAACGGAAGAAAGCATATAAAGATTGGCTTGAAAGTTGCAACTCAGATTAGTTGCTGACATAAGAATCGGACTGTTATAGCCGCTTGCGTTGGCACTATTTACCGAAGTCAAAAAAGTTCTTGAGTTTTTTAAATTAGTTTGCACTTCATAGACTATTTGTCCCAGATTCAAAATAATCATAATAAAAATTATCCCTGCCATTTTTTTCCAGATTTGAGAATTCTTTCGCATGAAGAGCGCAAACGTAAAAAATGAGACTAGCGGAAACAGTACGAGTAATACCGCATGCAGTTGGATACCGACACCCAAACTGATTCCCAGTGCTATTATCCATTTCCAGCGCGTTTTTTCTTTACCAACAATAAATTCATACAAAGAAAGCAAAAATAAGAGCGAGAAAAACGGGATTGAATTTACATTCCAAGCAGAATGCGAAAAAGAAAGCGAGTAAAAAGAAATGGTATAGAGCCCGGCTAAGGATAGGGATAGATTTGTGTCAAAAATTTTCCGTAGAAAATAATAAAAAAGCGGGATTGATAATATAGAAAAAATCAAATCGGGATAAGCCATGGCTTCTGGTTTGTTGCCGAATATTTTTGCCGAGATGATTTCAAAATAATAATACATCGGACCAATACGAAATCTCTTTTTCATCCATTTGTCTCCGGAATTGCTCATGTCGGGACCAAGCAATGGAAGATCTGTCTCCCCTTTTATAAAACTGCTGACTACGGTTATATCTTTAACCTGATCGGATCCAAAGTCCAGCCAGTCATGAAAATTATATGCCCGCAAAAAAATACCCAGCAATATAATGCCAAGCAAAATCCAGATATGTTTAGGAATTTTTTCGATTATTTTTTGCATACACCAAGCTAACTGATATGGTCTTATTTTTCCAGTTTATATATGGCAACGTTGCCGAAATTTCGATACGTTTCGATTTGTCTGTTGTTCTTTTCTGAGACATAAGCGTTTTCTCCCGGACCTTGCATATAATAGATAGTTTTTCCTGATGGAATATTTTCCAGACTTTTTTCTCTTATAAGTAGGAAGTTTTTCTGCCCGCAGATATAGAACAGAGGCTTAAAATAATTCCAGAAAAAATCAGTATTGTTAACCAAAATATAAGCTTCTTTTTCCGGAATAGTTTTTCCCATTATGAAATCAGCCATAAGCTCGGCCTCACCCAAAACTACGTATTTGGAATTGCTCCTGTTTTTTGCCTCAAATTGCTTGGCTTCAAATGCTATGGTAAAAAAGTTTGCTCCAATAAGAGATAACACAAGCAGAGCTATCAGCCACTTGCAAAATATAAAATTTTTTCTTGACAAATACTCAATCAAAAATCCGAGAAACAAAAATGGCATGAAAATTATGGGTAGCAAATATCTTACGGCTCCGTTGGTACCTATTACGGGCAGCAACATCAAAAAAGAAAGTGCTCCATACAAAAGCATTAGTCCTAAAAACATCTTTTTGCTTTTATCTTGTTCCTTCCTGAAATATAAAAATAGAAAGAAATACCCAGTCACCAATAAGGCGAGCCCTAGTGAAAAATTAACAATTACCATCGCGTATTTAGCAGTATTTTTTTTAGCGTCTTTGTCATATCTGAAATCTGCAAAAGAATTGCAGCTATCTTTATTTTCTGCCGATAAAAGATACAGGACATTTGCCTGGGAATGACATATCACATCTAACATAAAGTTTTCTGCCAGCCCCGCTCTTTCTTGCGGTGATCTGTCGTCAAGAACTCTGAAAAAATCTCTTGTATTGTGAAAATTGGTACGCATTTCACTTAAAATTTGTCCGCTATTCAGCACTAAGGCAAATGAAACAACAATTGCAAGTTTATATAAAATCTTCCAATTTTTTCTCATTAAATATAAGAAGACAAAAGCAATAGTCAGCGGCATCAGCACCAAAAGTACGGTGTGCAGCTGTACCCCTACTCCGAGCGCAATTCCCAGAGCAACCACCCAGAACCACTTGGTTTTTTCATTTGAATTTAAAAATTCCAGCAAAGAGAGCAGGAATAAAATAACAAAAAAAGGAATAGGATTAGAATTCCAGGCAAAACGTGAATATTTTATCGCATAAAAAGACACGCTGTACAGACCGGCCAGTGTTAGGGAAATATTCGTTGAAAAATAACGTTTTAAAAAATAATAAAGCAGCGGGATAGACAAGATGCCAAAAAACAAATCTGGATATGCCACGGCCTGAGGAGTTGCGCCAAATATTTTCGCCGATATTATTTGAAAATAATAATACATCGGTCCTACTTTAAATGATGTGCTTGCCGCGATAGGTCCCAAAAGCGGCAACGGAGCATTTCCGTTCAATACATCTTGCACTATCATTACGTCACGCGCCTGATCGGGATAAAAATAAAGCCAATCTCTAAAATTATAAACACGAAAAAAAATCCCGAGCAAAAATAGGATGGAAAAAAAACCAACAAAATAATATTTTTTACAATTCATACTAATCTCCGTTGAGATTTTAAGAGCTTATTCTAATCCTTCAATTTGGCTAGCGCCTTCTTTTTCCTTGAGTCCAAACACGTCTTTCCAAAAAACACGGTCGCTTTTGCCTGCATCGCGATTGAAAAACATGTTTTCTTTTTTTATCTTTATGCCTTCTATTTTAATTTCCGAAACGGTGATCTGCCCTACTTTCTCCTGATCTATAATTTCGACATCAGAACCAAATTTGGATTTAAGATCCTGGACACTACCGCCTGTCGTAGTGATAGCAAAAAATTGCGAGTTCTCTACAGCTTCACCGCTAATTTGCGAGAATTCCAAGGATGCATCTTTTTTCTGGCGGAGAAGGAATTTGACCGGCGCAACATGTTCAGGTTTAACGTAATAATAAAGTTTGTAATTTTCACGATGCCTTGCATACATGAAACTTACGGCTCTTTGCAATTGGCCCAGCGTAACCCCGTCTTTGTTTTTTAATATGAGAGTTCTTTGAATTTTTGCGTCACCCAGTTGAGATAAGCGTTGCTCCTGAAACCAACCTAGTGTTCCTTTTACATTCAAAAAAATTATTACTAGGAAAAAAAGCAGGCTTATTAGCATCCCGGCTTTCTTCCATTTCACCTGCATAGCCTCAAATAAAAATCCAGCCAAAATAAAAGGCAAAGCAAAAACAACTATGAAAAAACGCGGCCTTAGCTGAAAAGACACGGGAATCAATAATATAAAAAATACCGAAAACCATGTGATTATTAAGAAAAGAAAATTTCTTTTATTTTTATCGGTTTCTTTTCTTCCTTTTAATCTATAAATCGCATACGCAATTCCAGCTAAAATAAACAGAATTGAAAAACTGGCAGGGACTATGTTTTTTTTATCAAAGCCTCCTCCGGAAACACATTTTGAAGTGGAAAGCAGACAATAATATTTAAAACTTTCGCTGATGTCTTTTGTAATCTTATCAACTAGTGGTTTTTTTTCAGGCTTACTACTGAAGGCCTGCATAAAATTTTTGGAATTTTCACCCTTCTTAAAAACATCGCTGATTATTAGAGGAGAAGATGCTAAAAGAAAAACACCCAGAGCTACTCCCCCAAAAATAAGGCAGGATTTAAATTTTATTTTAGAAAATGTGTCTCCGAAGTTTTTATTTTTCCATATTTCCCGGACTTTCCAATGCCATAGCAGCATCAGGCCGGAAATTCCCAAGAGGCTAAAAAAACCGAAGAAATGCAGTTGGGCCCCTACTGCCAAACCAAAAGACCAAAGCGCTATCCATCCAATTGATTTTTTGAAATCTTTTTCGGAAAAAAATCTAAGCATTCCATAAAATGCGAGAATCATAAAAAACGGCAGCGTGTTCGGATTCCAGGCAAAGCGTGAATATTCTATTATTAAAAAAGAAAACGCGTACATGGCAACTACGAGCAAAGAATTGAGCTTGTTAAAATAGAGACGTAAAAAAATATATAGTAATGGCAAAACTGCAATTGAAAGCGCCAGATCAGGATAAGCATTAGACATTGGTTCATTTCCTCCGGAAAGCAACCCGGCAAGATACTGCATATAATAATAGGCTGGTCCGAGCCGTAAATAACCATTGTCAACTTCTGTGGCTCCGGCGCGCGGTCCGAGCAGGGGTAAATATCCGGGACCATTTTCAAGGACATTGGTTATAAGCATAGCATCGCGAGCCTGATCCATCTTGAAATAAAGCCAGTCGTCAAAATTATAAACACGCACAAAAAAAGCCACTGCGATGATAACTGCAAGCGCCACGGCAACGAGCTTGTTTTTAACTTTTTTGTTCAAAAATTGCTTCATAAATCTCTCGTGAAAATAACCGGCTTTATTTTATAATTTACATATAATATAACCCGTTTGCATCATTTAATCAACCGGGCGACATGTTTTAATTTTGAGTCATTTTTAGAATGGTCACATCGTTAAATCGCTTGCATTTCTCAATAATTCCATAATCTTTATAAGAAGATCCCTCCTCACATTTTTTTGACATTTCGTTGACCGCAACAAAAAGAGGCAACTCTGTATCTATATATTTTCGATCCTCAATTTCAATGACAGACATCTCTTTTCCCTCGGCAAAATACGATATTCTACCCACAAATCGTCCTAGCTCGGTCTTTTTTCCGCCAATCTGAAAACTTGAAGCAGGATGCGCCTGAGCCATAAGATATTCCGCCATTTTTTGCGCTTGTAGCATATTTCCATCAATCATATTGCCGGGACGATTGTTCGCATATCCCCTAAAAGTCTGCACACAAAAATAGATGTTATATAGAAAAACCAAGCCGACTACAAGCAAAGCAAGAATTAATTTTTTCATTTTATGCTTTCGTGTAAGCCATTCTAAAAATAATGCCATAAATAAATATGGAATAAATGCGGTTAAAATGAAATAACGCAAACTTATTTCCCTGCCAAAAGGAAACGATACCAGGAGAAGTGAAATGCAATATGCAAATATAACCGCAAAGAAAATTCTCTTTCTTTCTTCTTTTGCCTTAAAGGCGCGATAAACCATGAAATAGTAACCGGCAATTGAAAAAAGTACAGCAAAAATAAACGGGACGATATAAGCAACCCAAAACACAAAAGTTGTCTTTTTCTTATCAATCTTTTTTAGGTTATCTTTAGTAAAAGGAAAACCGCAGCTCTCTTGCCCGGCTTGGGGCAAAAGAATTCTTACGTTAGCTTGAGCTTGGCATGTCACAACATGCAGAATATTTCCTCCCATGGTGGCCTGCTTGGGTGTTTTTTTATTAAGAGCATCATAAAATGCTGTCGTATTTCCTTGCTCTGTATTGATTTCATTAATTATTTGAGGCAAATTAATTACAATGGCAATTGCTATAATGAAGGCGACATGTAAAATATTGACTCTTTTATTTTTAACAAGATGTACTGCGATTATGATAAAAAAAAGTGGCACGCCAAAAAGAAGCAGTGTGTGAAGCTGTATTGCAACTCCTAATGCTATTCCTGAAATAACTGCCCAGACTAATTTTTTGCTATCATTTTTATCAGCAATTTTTATAATCGCATACAGTAGCAGTAACACAAAAAACTGAGAGGAATTTGAGTTCCAGGCAAAACGGGAGTATTGTATAGCAAAAAAGGAGACCGCATAAAGAGCTGCGCTTGAAAGCGCGATATTTCTGCTAAAATACTCCCGAAAAAAAAGAAAAATGAGCGGCACTGACAATATGCCAAAAAGTAAGTCCGCATAGGCCATTCTGTCCGGTGTAGCGCCGAATAACCATGCTCCTAAAAATTGAAAATATATTGAAATGGGTCCTATCCTAAATTCCGTACCACCTGCCACGGGACCAAGCAACGGAATATCATTTTTTTCAACCATGGTGCGCGCGACAGAAGCATCGCGCGCCTGATCAGCATTAAACCTAAGCCAGTCGTGAAAATTATAAGTACGCAAGAAAGCTCCCAGGGCAATAATAAAAAACAGCGATATTATGGCATATCTTTGTTTTTTGAGTCTATTATATCCTTGCTCCATAACCATTGCTACATTATAATATAAGAAGTGTTCTAAGTAAATATTACTTTTATGAAAAACAAGCTGATAACATTTTTAATCTTTGCGACAATTTTAATTTCCAGTTTTTATTTCGGTTTCCATAGATTGGAAAATTTTTCCGGCGTGGATGAGCCGTATTGGTCCTATGACAGAGTTCCGACATTTTGGAAAGCTATCAAGGAAATGAAATGGAAAAAGACCAACATCTGCGATAAACCCGGCATACCGCTGGCTATAATTTCCGGCGCAGGGCTTCCTTTTATAGGCGAGAACCCGAAAGATTTTAAAAGTTTGCGCTATGAAGCAAAAACACCCGAACAGCTCCAGAAAATAAGCGATATTTATTTTCATCTCCGCTTGCCCGTATTTATTTTTACCCTGCTGATGCTTCCGATTTTCTATATTCTTATCAAAAAATTACTCGGGACAGAAACCGCCAGATTTGCGCTGATATTTATAGGATTATCCCCTATTCTTCTCGGCATTTCGCTTATCATAAATTCAGATTCAATACTTTGGATATTAACCGCACTTTCAGCGCTGAGTCTTTTTGTTTTTTTCAAAAACAATGAAAAGAAATATCTTCTGTTAGCAGGCGTCTTTCTCGGTCTTTCGGTCATAACTAAATATGTCGCAAATGTTCTTTTTATATATTTTTTCCTGATATTTTTTCTGGAATATATATTTTTCGCTCATAAAAAAATTGGGCTTAGCAAGTATCTTAAATCGGCATTGGTTAATTATCTCACCCTTTCCGTAACAGCTATGGCAACTGCGTTCGTTTTTTTCCCGGCAACTTGGGTAAAATTTTCGGTTCTTATAAATGCCACTATCGGCAATCCGGTTTTTTCTTCAACTTGGCCATTATTTATTGGAATCATGGGTCTTTTAACTTTAGACGTGCTAATCTTTAAGGCAAAATTTTCAGGTTGCCTGTTTAATTTCTTGATTAAACACAAGCACGGACTAGCGAAAACTGTAAGCGTAATATTTCTTCTTCTCGCTATAATTGTCTTTTTGCACATATTTTTTAAAATTAATATTTTTGACATCCAGGGACTTATTTCGTCTCCCAAGGGAATTGGCCAGGATTTGGATACGATTGACGCAAGCGTCAAATCGATAGTTACTTCATCAAAAGGAGATGGCCCTGTTGTTGTTATTTATGCATATATCGGAGCAATTTTGGCTGACACATATAGTTTGCTGTTCAGTATTTCTCCAATAATTCTATTACTGCTTCTGGTTTCAGCGGTTATGGTTCTGCGAAAAAGAGAATTGGAACGAGATTCTGTCACCGCCATATATATAATTATCTTCATTCTGATTTTTTATCTTGGTTCAACTGTTAATAATGTCGTAACTACCGTGAGATATCAGATTATGACCTATCCGTTGGTCTTCGTTTTGGCCGCTATCGGAATTTCTCAATTCATGAAAATTGAAAAAGTCCAAAAATATTTCAAATTACCGATAGCGTATGTGTTGCTGATTGTTTTGCTCTTGATAAGCCTTTTTTCAGCCAAGCCAAATTTTCTTGCTTATGCCAGTGAAATTTTACCTAACAATTTCGTAATTAACTTAAAAGGTATGGGCGAAGGAAGTATCGAAGCCGCCACTTACCTTAACGGCCTCCCTAACGCGCATGACATGACTATTTGGTCTGATAAAGGTGCGGTTTGCGAACGATTCCTGGGAAATTGTTTTATAGATTTTAAAAGACAAACTTTTGAACAGAACAGAATTGATTATTTTGTCGTATCCACAGACCGAAAATCCAGGACGCTTAAATTATCAGCTTCTATTCGAAAACTGGCAGATTTTCAAAAAGCTTATGAAAGCCAAGGCAATGCTTTTGAAATTTTGATAGATAATAATCAAAACAACTTTGTGAAAGTTATAAAGGCTGAAGATATACTCGTCATTAAACAATAAAAAATATATTATGGGCTTGATTGAATTTATTGATAATTGTGTTACGACTATATTGGGTCGCAAGATCAACAAAGGTCTTTTGCAATTTTTCCGCTATTTAATCTGCGGCGGGACAGCTACCGTGTGCGATATGGCCATGCTATTTGTTCTCACGTATTTTTTGAGTGTTGGTCACCTTGCGGCTGCTACAATAAGCTATGCTATTGGGACTGCAATAAATTATTCACTTAATACCATCTTGGTATTCCAGAGTTCCGGCAAAATCAAAAAGGAATTCCCCTTATTCGCTGCAATTGGGATTGGCGGTCTTTTTTGGACAGATATCATAATCTGGTTTCTCGCCGATAAGCTCACTTTGAATGTTATGGCCGCTAAGGTAGTAGCGATTATCATAGTGTTGAATTGGAATTTTTTTATGCGTAAAAAATTTGTATTTTCTGCGGGTTCTAAAATCAAAGGAAGCATCTCTTGAGCTATACAATCACACGGGACTAAAAAAGCGGATTGTTAATCCGTTTTTTAAATGCGCATTATATTTAAAAATGCAGGTCAATACTTTTTTATTTTCCGATAATTATTCAGATAATTGTCTGCGATAACCTTCCAGCTAAGCCGTTGCTCCGCCAATATCCTGTTTCCTTTTCCTATTTCCCTCCCAAAATCACGGTTTAATATGAGTTTTTCGATTTTTTCTATCAAATCATTTGAATCTTTCATTTTCACAAAAAGACAGTTTTCATTGTCCGAAATAATTTCTCTGGTCATTTTTGTATCAGTCGTAATGACCGGCAAACCGCATGCCAAAGCCTCGAGTACGGCGTTGCTTATTTTATCTTCAAGCGACGGAAGCACAAAAACGTCAGCTTTTTGATAGTATTCGGTAACATTTTCATGTGGAATCGCTCCGGCAAAAAATATTTTATCTTTTATTTCGAGTCCTTGCGCTAACTGTTCGAGTGAAATTCGTTCATTTCCATCGCCTGCAATTACTAAGCGAGCTTGCCTGTAACGGCCAGAAATAATTTTGAAAGCCTGAATTAAAAACCTGACGCCTTTCTGTGGAATAATGTGCGAAACACAAACAATAGTAAAATAATCAGGATTTGTCTTAACCGCATTGGGAAAAAAATCATGTACATCTACGCCCCTGTCATAAATAATCCCCACTTCTTTTCCCGGTTGCGATTCCATAGCTGATTGGGCAAGCTCTTGATTATTCGCAAAGATAAAATAGGCGTTGTTCCAAATCTTTTTAACTATTCTCCTGATAAAGTTGTGCGATGCGAGAAATTTATTGTCATATCCCTGAATATCCGATTTTTGTAAGGAAATTATGTACGGCAAACCGGATTTCCATTTAAGCATATACGATATTGCTCCGCACGGAAAAGCAGAGAAGGCGTGGGTAAGATTATAGTTATTTTCCCTTATCAAATTTCTGGAAAATTTATAAGCTTCCCATGCGTATCGGAACATCGCGCCGGTTGTCTGGAAATTTATCTTGCCTGGTTTTTTTATTATTGGAAGTTTATGAATCGAAATATTATCACCAAATTTGAAAAGGTGCTGTTTCTCGTCGTCTGACGGTGTTACTAAATCAATCTGTAATTCAGAATTATCCGCATATTCCCGGAAAAGATAATATAAAACATCACCTGTTTCGCCAACTGAAACAGGAAAATTATAGCTGAATAATAAAATTTTCATGATACAATTTTATTTTTATTAACACGCTAGCTTTGATAAGCCTTTGACTTTTTTAATTCCTTCCTATCCCGAAATATTCGAATCCTGCTTTTTTGATGTGTTCCGGCTCATAGACATTGCGCAAATCGATAAAAATATTTCCTCGCATATTTTTTTTCACCTTTTCGAGATCTAAAGACCGATACTCATTCCATTCAGTCATAAGAACCAGGCAATCTGCTTCTTTCATTGCTTCGTAGGGGTCATCAGTATAACTTATTTCCGGCATAATTTTTTTAGCTTCTTCCATTCCATGCGGATCAGTAGCCACAATTTCTGCTCCTTTTTCCTTGAGCGCCGGCAAAATCATCAAGGCTGAAGCATCGCGCATATCATCAGTTTCAGGCTTAAAGGTAAGTCCCAATACGGCAATTTTTTTGCCAGCTTCGCTTCCCCCCAGTGCTTTTCTTATCTTTCCTACCATTCTGGCTTTCTGCGCGGCATTAACTTCAATGACAGTTTCTATGATTCTAATTGGACTGCCATGTTCTTGAGCAATCCTGCAAAGCGCCAGAGTATCCTTGGGAAAACACGATCCGCCGTATCCGGGACCTGCATGCAGAAATTTTTTACCAATACGATTATCGAGACCCATTCCTTTTGCCAAGTCAACAACATTGGCATCAATCGTTTCGCAAAGATTAGCAATTTCATTGATAAAGCTTATCTTAGTGGCCAAAAATCCATTGGCAGCGTATTTAATAAGTTCGGCTGTTTGCAAATTTGTGAATACAATGGGAGTTTCAATCAAATATAGCGGCTTATAAATTTCCCGCATGACTTCTTCCGCTCTTTTGCTTTCAACGCCTACTACCACTCTGTCAGGCTTCATAAAGTCATCAATAGCCGCGCCTTCTCTCAAAAATTCCGGATTGCTCGCCACATCAAAATCAGCTTCGGGATTATTTTCCTTAATAATTCTTTTAACTTCCTTGGCTGTTCCGACTGGAACAGTGCTCTTATCCACAATTACCGTATATTTTTTTAGATACGGCGCGACTTCTTTGGCCACTTCATAAACATAAGTGAGATCGGCATATCCGTCCCCGCGTCTTGAAGACGGAGTTCCAACCGCAATGAAAATTGCATCCGCATTTTCAATACAATCTTTCAATTCGGTGGTAAATTTTAATCTGCCGGATTTAGTATTTTCTAAAACCATAGTTTCAAGCCCGGGTTCATAAATCGGAATTATTCCTTTTTTAAGATTTTCAATTTTTTTTTCATCCTTGTCCACGCAAACCACGTCATGGCCAAAGTCAGAAAAACAAGTTCCGCTAACAAGCCCCACGTAACCGCTGCCAATAACTGCTATTTTCATATGCAAAGGTTATAAAGTTTATAAGGTTATAAAGTTTATAAAGTAAATTATCCGCTACTTTATGAACGTTAAAAACGTTAAGAACTTTACGAACAATTAAAATTTATTGATTAATTATCTCTTTTATACTGTAATTCATTGTATTTCTGTTTTTGTAGTATATTTTGAGTAAAATATCCGCCAGCAATCCAAACACAAAAAGTTGTATTCCGACTAACACCAGAAAAACTCCTATTAACGGCCAATTTCTTTGCGCGATTGAAGCACCAAAAAATATTTTTTCTACAGCCATCCATGCAAGAATCAAAAATCCGACAAAAGAAAAAACTATTCCCGCTCCGCCAAAAAGATGCAACGGCCTGCTGGAATATTTTCTCCAAAACCAGATGGAAATCATGTCTACCGCGCCTTTTATTCCTCGCTTCCAATTATATTTTGTTTTGCCGTGAATCCGAGGAAAATGATTTACCTTTACTTCTCCGACTTTATATCCGTCGAATTGGAGTATCGCCGGCATAAAACGATGCATCTCTCCAAAAAGATCAACGTCCTTAAAGCATTCTCTTTTGTAAGCCTTTAAACTGCACCCACTGTCATGAATATTATCTTCAACCAGAACTTTTCTCAGTAAATTTGCCATGCGGGAAGAAAGTTTTTTCATAAAATCATCTTTTCTTTGCCATCTCCAGCCAGAAACAACATCGTATCCTTCGTTCATTTTTTCCAGAAGCAGTTCGATATCCTTGGGGTCATTCTGTAAATCGCCGTCCATGGTGACTATTATTTCGCCTTGCGCTTGTTTTATGCCTGCATCAAAACCAGCCGTTTGACCAAAACGTTTTCTAAATTTAATAAGCGTTAGCGGTGATAATCCTTCGCAATTTTTAACTGTATTGTCAGTTGAACCATCATTGATAAATATAATTTCAAATGGTTTTCCAAGATTTTTACAAGCAGATAAAACTTGCTTGTGCAATTCTTTTACATTCCCTTCTTCATTGTATAAAGGCACAATAACTGAAAGATAAGGTTTTTCGTCCATAGTTTTGTATTCTAATTTTAAAACCCTGATTACTAGCTAATTATACAGGAAATTACCGTTATAGGCAACCCCAAGTTGAGCAAAAAAGCTAAGATAAATTAATGTTTTGTAATAACTAACATGCCCTTTTTTCTTGTTTTTTTGGGAAAATTGGGCACTTCTGATCCACTGGGATATTCCCAAATAGCGTTAAACAAGATATCTTCCGGATAAAGATAGTTTTTGCCATGTTTTGTACCGGAATCATTGGTGATAAATTTTTTTGCGGTTGGATTATATCCGATAATCACAAGCATGTGAGTCACAGGACCGGGAGCTGTGTAGTTTGGATTTTTTAGCGCTTGACCGAATGCCGGAACCAAAACTATGTTTTCTTTCTGGATTTCATTTTTTATATCAGTCAGCGTTATTTTTTCTTGGATATTAATGTTTGAATAATAAAAAAAATCCCGGAAAATAATCTGCATATCATTAATATCCGTGTCAGTATTATATCCAAACTTTTTATTTTCGAAATCAACGATACTTTTTATCCGTTTTTGCGTATCTTGGGCTGAAATTATTTTATCTTCATTAACCCAGCCCATTGCCATAACTATTGCGGCTTCTTCGCAGGCATTCTGAAAAACCGGATCTTTCCAATTGGCAAACGGGGCTTGCACAACAAAGGGTACCTTTTGTTCAATTTTCTGAGGTATTTTGACATCCAAGGGCTGCGTTTTTTGCTCCGTTTCATTGCTGTTCAAATCTGAACTTACCTGTGATTGTAAATTTTGTTGTACTTGGTCATCTGCCTGCGAAGGTAAAGTCGCCATATCGGGTTTATTTTTTTTGCTTACAATAAAATATCCCGAACCCGCGCAGATAATTAGAAATAAAATAATGATGATTTTTTTTCGCATTTGTAATCAGTGCTTTTTTATATAGAAATTATAACATAATCATGTGCTTCAGTTAAAATAAAAAGTTCCTTGCGGAACTTTTTTGAATTCAGAATTTGGATGTGTGTCTACGACTGATTTTCGTCAAATTTTTTAGCTAAAAATCATTATATTTTTTTCTTTCTGACTATGTACATGGGCCTGTTAATAACCTCGCCATGGATATTCGCTATATAAAGCGCCATAAGACCGATAGACATAAGCATTATTCCAACTAAAAACAGAATTAGAATCGCAAGATTTTCCGCATCGGAAAAAGTTGATGCAAAATGTGTATGAAAGAAATATTTTCCAAGCAAAATATAAAGACCGGCAATTCCCGAAACAAATGTAATTGCCACACCAAGATTGCCCGCGAGCTTTAGCGGAAGCAGACTTAGGGAAACAAAACTATTGAGCGCCAGCTTGAAGAGCTTCCAAAAACTATAGCTGGCATTTCCGTTTATTCTTTCGTTTGCGTCAAAATATATGTAGGCTCTTTTAAATCCGAGCCAGTCAATCAGGGCTCTGGTCATACGATTAGTTTCCGTAAAACGATTGAACTGCTCAATTACCGCTTTATCCAGCAAGCGAAAGTCTGTTGCATTAGGAATTATTTCGACTTCGGCTATTCTGTTTATAATTTTATAAAATAGTTTGGATCCGAATTTTTTTATCCATCCCGTACTCTTATTCTTTTTTCTAATTCCCACGACAACATCAAATCCCTGCTCCCATTTTTTGATAAATTCAGGAATGAGTTCGACGGGATGCTGTAAATCGGCATCTAACATTATACACGCGTCTCCCTGACAATTATTCAGAGCCGCTGTTGTTGCGACTTCTTTGCCGAAATTCCGAGAGAAATCTATATATTTCACCTGCGGATCCGCATTGGTCAATTTTTCTATTTCTTCAATAGTTTTGTCAGCACTTCCGTCATTGACAAAAATAACATCAAAAATATACTCATTTTGCAAAGTCTTAAACACCTTTTGCAGTTCGCCATATATAAGCGGGATATTTTTTTCCTCGTTATACGCCGGAATGATAATTGAAATGGATTTCATAGTATTTTTGCTGGTTTTAATTCTAAAGACAGTATACCACAATTGCACATTATATTGTATTCCCATCTTTGTCTTTTCGTCAAACACAAAAACCGCAGTAAAAGCGGTTTTTGCAGATTTCAAAAATCAATTCGGCATTAAACTTTTGATAAACTAGCAGCATCCATAAATTCTTTTTCTGCCGCTTTATACTGGCTCTGAATATCGTCCAGCTCACTGCTTGCTTTTTCTGCCTGGCTTTTTATTTCAGTTATCTGTTTTCCTAAATCTTCGACTGCTTTTCCGTCAGCAACTGTAAATAATTTTTCATCTTTATTTATGCGCACCATCATTTCTTTCATTTTTTCATACAACTGAGTCCTAAGTGCAACATATTTAGTTTTGGCAATATTTTCTTTTTCGCCATAACTAATGCGTTTAAGGGACGCCTCTTTAGCTTTTGCATTGGTAATTTTATCGGATAGGACTTTAAGCTTGGCCAGTTCGCTGTCTATAGTTTTCAGTTTTCCGGACGCTTGGTTCTCGTTCGCTAGCGTATTGTCGATTGCCTTAATTGCTCCGTTATAATCTTTGTCATTTATCATTTTTTCAAGATCGGGCGCTTTATTCGGATCGGTTAGGTTTTCTACTTCTTTACCCAAATCGGAAATCTTATTATGCGTGTCAATGAATGCCTGCGATACTTTTGGCGCAAGAAAAATCTTGTATGCTCCAAAAGCCAGCAGGATAATTCCAGCCAAAATGGACAAGGTAATTATTGTTTTTTTCATTTATTCACCTGCCTTTCTGTTTTTTGTTTATTATTTCTACTAGCCGTATTTGCTATTTATTCGCGCTTAGCGGAAGCGTGATGTCTCTAAGTTTCAAAATATCCGAAACAGCTGTTCCTGTTACCGTTCCTCTCACGGAAATTTTATGCCCAATCTTAATATCACTAATAGCAATGGCGGTTCCCTTTCTGTCGACAGGAGTAACTCCGGCGGCATTAATAGTATAGGATTGATTGCCTTTTTTCATCGTGATAGTTGCACCATTTATAGCCGTTACTTTTCCTGGTAATGTTCGCTTGTGCGCTTTAATCATTTTTGTTTTTGCTGTTTTAGTTTTTGCGACAGATTTGGCGCTTGCCGCTAAACCAAAGCTCGTCAGTCCGATGACCAACATTAAAGAAAAAATAGCGAGACGTTTTGTGATATTTTTTTGCATAACTTTTTATATTAATTACTTAATATACTAATTATATGAATATATACAAAATATAGCAACTATTATTAATGCTAATTAAACATAAAAACGCTCCGGGAAGAGTGTTTTTAGAAAAGCAAACCACGGACTATCGCTAGTCTTATAAAAAAACCACCCCATTTCTGAAACAACCCTTTCATGTACGCTCTATCTAGCAACCATCGCTTTTACTGATAATCTCCCCCTCTTCGAAAAACTACCAGCTAAGACACTTTGAACATTTTACTTGTCTCCCCAGAGGTGGTCTCGTTATTTAATACAAATTAGGTTTGATATTATTCCGGTATCTTATAGCAATAAAGATGCTGATTTCTATATTGTCACCTTTTTTACGTCGATTTTTTCGCCAAAAAATTTACTTCCCAAAATTCTAAATTTATCCGTTGGGTCAGTGGAGCAAAAAATATATTTGCCGCCTTTCGCCAATTTTTTATCTATTTCGGGATGTTTTTGCAAGTATTCTTTTAATTTTTCTGTAACAATTTTTGGCTCAGCTACCACCGTTATTTTTCCCCCAACAATTTTTTTTATTTTATTTTCCAAGATTCCGTAATGGGTGCATCCTAAAATCAAGGTGTCTATTTTTTTATTAAGCAACGGCTTTAAATACTTTTTTAAAACAATATCGGTCACTTTTGAATTTTGTTCACCAGCTTCCACAATAGAAACAAGGAGCGGACAGGCCTTTTGGAAAACTTTTATTTTAGAATTAGCTTTTGAAAATTCTCTTTTGAATGTACCTGATTTTACAGTTCCCTCTGTAGCGATAACACCGATTCTTTTGTTTCTGGTTTTCAAAATCGCATATTCAATCGTTGGAATGATTACTCCTAGAACTTTCTTTTGGGGATAATGTTTTGGCAAATATTCTTGCTGCATTTTACGAAGCGCATAACTGGACACCGTATTGCAGGCAAAAATTATAAGTTTGCAGTTGTTTTTAAAAAGAAAATCTACTGCTTGTTTGGTAAATTCATAGATAACTTCATTTGAGCGGGTTCCGTATGGTACCCGCGCCGTGTCTCCTAAGTATATGTAATTGTAATTGGGCAATTCTTTGACGATTTTTTTCATGATATTCAATCCTCCAAAACCGGAATCAAATATGCCGATTGCGCCTTTTCTTTTATTGTTCATATGAATAGATTATATGATTTATGCGTCTTTTAATCAATGTATCGCAAAAACTCATACACACAAAGGGAAACGCAAAAAACAGGTTTTTTCCCTGTCTTTTAAGCTAGATATGCCTGCCAGAAAACTATTTTATGATTTCTGCGCGAATAACAGCCACAGAAACATGCGTGGCAAATACCTCAAGAAACTCTAGCTCGTGATTGTCTATACCATCTTCCTTATTAAAGCCCAGAAATAATAGTCCTTTTAATTCTCTACAATTTTTTATGGGCAAGATTAAAAAATGTTTATTTTTTCTTGTAGGATCAAGCGCTCTGATATTATTGTTGGTAGCTGATCCAAAAACTTTTGACTTCTCGTCCCAAACACGTTCTAAAATTTTACATTTTTTGATTGATAATTTTCTGATCTTTTTTATCTGATCTTTCGGCATTCCAAAAGAAAAAAGGAGCTCAAAATTCTCATCTTTGTTAATTTTGAAAAGTGCGCTCGTGTCGGCACCGGAAATGTTAATGGTCAACTGCAATATATAATCTAAAAATTTTCTTTTATTTTTCTTTCGCACGCCACTGGACACTTTTTCCAAATCCAAAAGCATTGATATCTTTCTGTTCATAACGCCCAAATAGCTATACGATTCCAAGAGCCTTTTTTCTCTTTTTTTCCTATCTGTAATATCTGTTAAAACAGAAACCACGCCCTTGATCTTTCCGCTTTTTATAAGCGAATGCCCCGAGCTTCTGATATACGCGACTGAACCATCTTTTTTGATTATTCTTGTTTCATACGGATCGGATTTACCCAAGATAGCTTCCCTAAATTTAATTCTTGCTTCGTCTAAATCATCTGGGTGAACAAAGTCTGTAACATTTTTTCCTATAATTTCTGCCACATCATATCCCGTAATCTGTTTTACAACCGGACTTGCGTAAACAACACTTCCCTTAATATCCAATTGATAAATTGCGTCATTGATATTTTCAACCAAGTCCTGATATTTCTTGGTACGGTCAACAACTTTTCTTTTTAACTCGATGTTAAGTTTTTTTATTTCTTCTTCTGCTTTTTTTCGCTCAGTGATATCGGATGATATGGAAACAAAAAAGCCCCGCTTGGGACTATATACAAACAAGGAATACCATTTTTTTACACTTTCTTGATATTGTTCGAATGTAGCTTCCTTTCCCGTTAATGCCACTTTGCCATAAACATCGATAAGATTGAATTTTGATTTTTTATACCCGGGAATAATGCTGGTTACCTTTCTGCCAATAACATCTTTTCTTTTAAGTCCCGTCATTTTTTCAAACGTCTTATTGGCTTCCAAAAAAATATAATCAATTGGCCATCCATTTTTCCCAACAACAACCTGACAACACGCCATCCCATTGAGCCTATTATTGAATAATTTCCTATATTTTAGACCTATATCAAGCATGTTTGTTGGAAATATATCTGACATATCAATTATAGACATATGCCTTCGTCGCAGTCAAGCAATTTTAATATTCGATAATTGAAAAACTCGCCAAGGTGTATATGCTACAACCTTGACGAGTTCAGATTCCCTGATACCGATTGACTGCGGCAACCAGCTGCCCACAACCCGCATGAATACCGGTTCCACGAGAATGAAATTCTTTAAAAAATATTCCATTCTTTGAAAGAATCGCTTTTGCCGTGTTCAATCCTTTTTTATCTGTTGGATGATAGGCTCTAAACCTGTTTGCCTTTGAAAGTCTGACAAAAAATGGTCTGTTTTTTGCCAAAGCTGCCAGCTTATGAATCATTTCTTTAGAGTCATTTATTCCTTGAAACAAAACGTAGTTTAAGCAAACAAGCGTCCCGCTTTTTTCAGCAAACTTTTCGGCCAATTTTAGAATTTTTTCTATCGGATTCTGTTCGGCTATTCTGATGTGCTGACTTCGTAGCTGGTCTTCCGGAAAATGCAATGAGATTTGCAATTGCACTAATTTTTTATTGTCACTCAGTCTATCAATGAAAATCCTTAATGGTTTTTCTATGCCAACCGTTGAAACACGGAAGGTATATCTATCGCTAGATGATTCAATAAGCTCGGGCACCCAGTCATTCAGCGTAGGTTCTCCGGATCCACCGAAATAGCCCTGAACTGGGCTATCCTTTTCAAAGCCATGAAGACCTTCGGCAATAAAAATCTGTGATTCCATGTTTTTTAAGTCAACATTTTCAACTCCGTTTTTGAACGTGCAACCCGAACGACAAAACTTACAACCGGAACTGCATCCAGCCTGACAAGTTATACAAACAACTTGTCTTTGTCTGAGGTCCGTTTCCAAGGGATGGCGGAAGCTAGCAAACTCAACATAAGCCCCACCCCCTATTGGCATTAGATATTTCTGTGCATCCTCGTTTTTGTCTTTCTCGATATACAACCCTCTTTCTGACGCATCAGCTATTGCCATTTTTACGGCATTTATAATTGAACTATCCGAAAATGGTTTGCTAATGAAATACCTCACGCCTAAAGCTGTTACTTCCATGAATTTTTTTCCTGTTCCTTGCCCGGTCACCACAATCACAGGACTTTTAATTCCTAATTTATTACTCAAATCAGAAATAAGCTCAATCCCATTCTTTCCGGGAAGTCCTATGTCAATTAAAAACAAATCAAATTTTTCCATTTTCACTTTTTCAAGTGCCTCTTCCGCGCTGCCGACAACCACTGTTTCAAGTCCTATTGCATCCATATAATCTTTTATGTCGGCGCTAATCAGCTGATTGTCTTCAACAATCAAAATCTTATCTGGTTTCATATCCTTCCCCCTTTCCAAGCTGTAATGAGACAAGCTTTATTGAAAAATCTATATACCAAGCCGCTATAATCAAAAATTGTCAAGGAACTTTTAGGTCATTTAGTTATCCTCTAATCTATCAATTTTGTCAAATAGAACTACTGCAACCCTTTCACTTCTTTATTTAGCCTGTCAAAAAATTCTACCATGAATTTATGCCTTTCCTTGGCTATTTTTTTGCCTTCATTAGTCAAAATCTCATCTTTTTTCTTGCGCAAACTTACTGAAAATTCTCGGTAAGCCGTGTCTTCCTCGGAATAGGCTTTTGTTTCTTCCGGATTTTTGCGAGGATTATGAAGTTTGGCTCCCAGTTCCCCAGCAAAAAGAAAAGCTCTGCCAATGCCTACAGCCCCTATTGAATCCAATTTGTCGGAATCAAAAAGGATTTTGGCTTCTTTGCTTTTCGGAATATTATTTCCCCTGAAACGATGTGTTTTGATACAATGAGAAACTTTTTTTATAAAATTATTCTCGAGTTCGTATTTTTTCAAAATTTTCTTAGATTCATTGGCAGCTAATTCGGCATGGCAAACTTCACCCAATTTTTCATCTTGTTCTTTTCTTTTTATGTCATGTAAAAGAGCGGCTACTGTCAAAATATCCAGATTGGCTTTTTCTTTTTTCCCAATATGAATAGCTAGGTTTAAAACCCTTTCTGTATGATCCCAGTCGTGACTGCCTCTGGCAGAGACAAAATACTTCTTTGCCTCTCTTCTGATTTTTGGAATAATATTCAATCCTCCAAAATCAGAATTGGATATATCAAGTGCGCTTTTTCTTTTATTGTTCATATATATAGATTATATGATTTATGCGTCTTTTAATCAATGTTTCCTCAAAAAATTTCGGAAAATAAAAATGAGCCACAGAAGTTATTTCTTTGACTCATTTTTTATTGAAGATTGTTTTTCGTCAGTATTAGCTCATCCGAATAACTACTTGCGGCTTTCTATAATTCGGATTATCTGTACTCATGTCTTTCGGCACATTAATTATCATCAGATGGGCCTGATTCATAACGAGCCATTTCCACGCAGTCCATCTAAATGCATACTTCTTTACCACATAGACCGTGCCTTTAATTTCTTTTTCAGACACTTCCGTTCTTCCAGCCAGTTCGTAGCCGGCTTTTCTCAAGTTAAGCCCTTCCCGTTTTTTTATTTCCCCGACAATTTGCTCTGCTGCTTCGCAATTTTTAGCGATAACAGCAATTGCTGTATAAAAATGGGTTTCTTTCTTGCTGACCTCATCTAGCCAACTTTCCGTATCATCTCTTTTGATTTCTATTTGAATGATATTTCCCACGCGCAGTCCCCCCTTTTCTCTTATTAAAGCCAGTTATAAATATTATAGGCCTGTTTGCGCCCCATTCTTATTGTTAAAGACCTAAAAACCTGCCCTTAAACTAGCAGGTTTGAGAGAAATGTCAAAAAGTTAGGACAAAACAAAAATCACCCTTTTTGCCGTGGTGATTTTTATATAATTGCTGAAAATTTTTAACGTTTATTTTTTCCTGGTCCAAAAGGGTGTCCACCGTGATGCCCACCGTGCCCGCCTCCTTTAATAAGAACTCCGCCAACAACACCGCCACCGCCCATAAATACATTATTTCCAATAGTGCTGGTGCATACTTCCCGGACAACATCCGCCATGCTTTCATTTCCAAATTGATCTATTAATTTAACAGTAACAAGTCTCGGCGCACAATAAGTCATTCCTCGCTCAATAAATGCAGGAGCGGCAGCAAATCCAATATTAACATTTACCCTAAAAGCCTCGGCTTTTTTGACTAATGCGCCCGAAGTGATAGCAAAAGCGGTCAGCGCCACGAGAGCAAGACTTAAAGCTTTTTTAAATTTTCCGCGTTTTTCTTTTTCTATATCTTTCAACCCTTCAATATTTTCTTCATCCTCAAGTTCACCCGGTAATTCTGATAAAGTGGCCAGCTCATTTTCAACTATAGCTGTTACTTTTTCTTTTATTTCCGCAACTTCCGCAGAAGTCATTTCGAGCACTTGTTCTGTTTCGGGATCTGTTTCAACATTACTTTTTTCTGGCTTTGGTTCGGGCTCTTTTTTTCCTAAAAAATTTTCGCCAAAGTTTTCCATATATTTATTGTGCATTCATTAAAGATTGCATTTTTTCAGCTTCTTCCTGATATATTTCAGAAAGTGCTTTTTGTCCCATTTCCCTATTTTCTTCCAGCAAAGCAGAAGCTTTTTCTTTTTTCTTATAATTTTCATTAAACCAGCTTATTTCTTCCGGAAATTTTTCAAAAATCTCCAAAAAGGCTTCAATGGCATTTTCGGGTAAGGAATCAATAATCACCCCCCATTTATCCTTGTCGATTTCTTCTAAATTTGATTTTTTTATTAATTTTTTGAGTTCTTGTTTTTTGTCCATATGCTTAAATTATACTATTTATTGGGATATTCGGTCAATTGGTGAAATTTTATGTATTTTTATCAGCTTTTTAGCGCTTTCTTTTTTTGATCCAATTAAAAATGAAAAGTCCTCCAATAATAAAAGCTACTCCGGCAATTTGAATGCTCCACGTCAAAGCCACCTTCCAGTCATCAACGTTTATAAACACAGTAAAAATATAGAGAAAGCCAGCCAGAATAAAAAATATTCCCCCCACAATTTCATGCTTCCAGGAAATTATAAGAATTGCCAACAAAACAAAAACCGGGATATTGTGCATGAATAATCCGCCAACTATTTGCCAAAAACTTGCGCCTTCCGTAAAAACATCCAGCGACATTAGCGCCAAAAAAGCAATAAATATTATTGATAATATCCTCGGCGCCCAGAATACAAATTTGCTAATTTTGTTTTCCATAGATTTATTATATATTAGTCCTTCTCTCTTAAAAGCGTTTTTACTTTGGATATTCGTGAAGACTTTACATGGCCATTTGTAGGGTTTTTGAGCATAATTACATAATCTTTTGCGCTATAGGCACAACCGGGTTTTGGCCATTCGTCAAAATCCGGACAACAATCTTCGTCCATGTGATTTTTATCGTTGCGCGAACTAATGCTGGGATTATCAACTTTAGCAGGACATTTTTTCAGCCGGACTGCTGGTTTCTGCGTTATTGGCTGAGAATTTATTTTTTTTATGGTAATCAAATCGAAACTGGAAGCTGTAGAGATAAACTCGGGGAAATTTTTAATAGCATACTTTTTAAAATCAGTCGGGATTTTTTGATTATCTTTTGGGACAGGGGCTACATTATAAATATATTTATCAGAAATAATACTGTAAAAGAAAGCTTGATTATAACAGTCATCGGCTGGAGAGATGTGCATTTCCACGGAAAAAAAGGCGGGTTCTTCTTTCATGTGTTCGGGAATAAACCTACAAGTTTCATTCTCATTCATTTCAAATTTAAATGAAGGATGCTCTTCTGTGCTTGTTAATTCTTTAACTTTATTAATGTTATAAATAACAACGTCAAAACCAATGTAGGGGTTATCTTCGTCTGTTTCTTTTTTTCTAAATCGGTATTTGTATTCCCACCTGGAATCTTCGAGCGGTTTTTGAGATTCTAGTTGTTCCCAATTTTCAGGATATTTCAGCTTAAAACCATACCAATTGTTCTGATAATTTTCCCAATCAGTTGTATCGAAAACCGGTATTTCTAATTCCGAACTTTCAATGGTCTGATTATTTTTTTCTTCCGATTTTTTTAGATTGAGATTTATTACCAATGCTAATACCAACAGTAACGCAATAATAAGCACAGTAATAACAATGCCTCTCGCCAAATTATCCCTGCAAGAAAAAATCTTGCGTATTGATATTTTCCTCGTTCTTTTTTCTGTTTTTATCTTTTTATTTTTTTCTTCTTTTTTCTTTTTAGGCATAGCGTTATGGTATGTTTATTATATCAAAAAAAGCCGTTTCGAGCGACTTTAGCGGAATATCAAAACTATTATTTAAACCCTTATTCCTGACCCCAGTCGATAAGTTCTGTAAATCTTAAATAAAAACCGAATGGATCCACCATGCGAAAATCTTTCCAGGTGTGTCCGTGGTCCTTGAGCTCTTTTGATTCACGCACTATGTATTCTTGAAGATTGCCGGACGCCATATCATATACTTCGTCTATATTATCAGTTATTATCGTTATTTCTGCCGCATATCCCCTTTTTGTTTCTTTGGAAAATTGTTTGAAGAATGATTGATTATATACCCTGTCATCACCGCCATAAAAATTCAGCATGGTGTCCCCCAATTTGTCCTTGCGAATCATGGTTAAATATCCAAGCTCTTTTTCGTTGGGCTTATCATCCATGCTCACCACAAAACCAAGCTTTGAATAGAAATCTTTTACAATTTCTAAATCAGGAACATGAAGTTCAACTATTAAATTATTTTTTATGGGATTTTTCATAGTTTTTAAAAATTTATCCCGAGAATTAATCAGAATTTCCAAGCACTATATCAATAGCAGCTGCAAAGTATGCTGGCTTCATTTCTATAATATTTTCGTCAGCTTTGTTTATAATATCAACCACCTCTGCTCTTGGTTTTTTGTTCAGCTCCGCAAAAGCAGTCTTATATAATAGCGAATCTTTATCCACATCACAATCCCCCACAATTTCAACTATTAAAAAGAATTTGTCTTGCGACATATTTTCGACAACCCTTTCTTTTTCCTTTTCATCGTCAAGCAAATACGCTTCTTTTTCTTTTTGTTCTTCTTCTTTTTTCTTTTTAAATTGTTCAAAATTTATGATTTTCCTATCCATAAGATTAACAACTAATTTATTACTTATTTCCTCCGCCAATCGCGGATTTTAATGCTTGCTACGTAGCGTTCTTTCGGGACGGACACGGTGTTACATAGTAGAAATAATACGATATATATTTACTCTGGCTTTCTGCAGAATGTTAGAATGTTTTTATAAATTTGAAAAAACGTTGACCAAAAGGGGAAAGGGAATGACTCACTTCCCTGCCACACCGACTCTTATTAAGCAAACCGGCTTGAACCAATTTTTTGGTATGTTCGGAAACAGTTTTAGGATTTCCTCCGATTGCTTCGCATATCCCATCCAGAGTTATTCCATTTTCCCCTGAAACCAAAGATAAGATTTCAATTCGACGATAGTTAGATACTCCCTTAAAATGACGCTCCATCTGCTTCGGCGTTTTTTGTTTCGGTTGCTTTAATTGTTTTTTTCTTTTTTTATAAACCAACATATTTTTATCTCTTTACCCAAACCTCTAAATAATTATACCACGACATTCTGGCTTTCTGCAGAATGTTAGAATGTCGTATTTATTTTTTGTTTCTCCGCCAATCGCTGATTTCGATTTTTATTCATTATCATAATCGTCAGAATCCTCATCGTTCTCGGTATCCTGATTTTTTAATCTCTTCTCTTCTTCCAGGCAATCTTCCAATAACTTGGGCATCAATTTTTCTATATTTGGGTGAGAATTGTATACAATCTGTTTTTCATATTGATTATTCCAAAAATTTACCAATATGCTCGAATCAACTGATTTCCAGCCGGGGATATCCTTTATAGTTTCTACCAAATCTTCCGTGATAGCCATAACCACGGGAATTTCCTTACTGCTTCCCAATTCTTTTATCAAATCATATCCCTTTCTGATGCTTTTGGGCGCAAAATGAGTTGGCATAAAAACGCCGCGTTTCGAAAATCCCAACAGATACCCGCGATTTGAATCTCCAAACATATAGGTATCATCCAGAGATCCGCCATTAAAAAAATGATTGATAAATCTTTCTTTCTCCAGTACCCATCTGCCTTCTTTTCTAGACATTGCTTTACTATACCACTCGTAGATTTCGTCTATCATTTCTCCGCATTCTTCAGCAAATTTATTGGTACCTTCTAATTCTTTGGGAACAACAACTTCTTCTTCCACAATTTCTTCTTCCTTACTTGACTTGTTCATCTGATATTCATCCAAACCATCTACAATTTCATCGCGGGTTATTTTTTTAACCTCTTTTTCCGGTGCGTTAAATTTGAAAAGATTTTCATTTTTCATATTTTTTTAATCCATAAAGAATGATCGTCTATAAAATAGTTTGGGGAGCATTCCCAGTTTTTAACGTCTTTATATTTTTCAAATCCATTTGATTTTAAAAATTTTTGCTCAATTTTGTCATGGTTTGATTTTACTCCGGTAAGCCAAACGATGCTTTCGCAGTTATTTTCTTTTGCCATTTTTAAAACTTCAACGAAGAGAATGTCAATTATCTTATCTGATTCAACTGCAATTTCTGAAATATAAACATATTTTCCCAGCCCGGTAATTGGCTCATGGTGCCACGGGAGATCTTTTATTTCAGCCAGAAATTCAAAATAAATCGAGCCTACGATTTTTGAATTTTCTTCGAAAACAAAAAAGTTTCCATTTTCAATCCATTTCAAAAGTAAATCTTCAGATATTGAATACCCGTCATAATAATTTTTCTCAAGTTCAATAATATCTGCTATATCGCTTGTTCCCGCCTTTCTAATCATAAATTTAAAATTTATTTAGAGACCCCTATAGAAGCTTCTATTTCATTTTTATTTTAATCTAAATATTGAATTCATAAATTGAAGCGTTTTTTGGTGTATGTTGGACTTTTTCCTCTAAAAACAGAAAGTGAGCCATTCTTAATATCCCGCCATGGGCAATAATTAAAACTTTTTTATCAGAATAATCTTTTTTTAATTCTTTAATAAATTTTAGTAATCTCTTCTTGACATCCTCAGCGCATTCTCCGCCGTATGGTCTGTAATTATATTCGAGTTCAAAATCCATTTTCTTAAAATCAATCTTGCCTTCCCCAAATTCAAACATTTCTTTCCAGTTCTTCCCAGAAAGATTACCATAATCACGTTCTATAATTTCTTTTCTCGTTATCACCGGCGCTTTTATTTCTTTAGCCAAAATCTCAGCTGTTTGCACAGCACGTTTTAAAGGCGAAGTGAAAATAACATCGAAATCTTTGTCTATATTAAATGTTAATTCCTTGGCCTGTCTAACACCCTCTGAATTTAAGGATTCATTTATTCTCTGACCCTGCGCCTTTTTGGCTTTATTGGAATCAGTCTCGCCATGCCTAACTATATAAATTTTCATGTTTGTAATTATTTATTTCTTCCGCCAATCGCGGATTTCGATTTTACCTTGCCCTTTGTCAGTAATGGTCAGTTTTTGTTTCTCCTTCCAACCGTATTTTTCCACAATTTCCTTTGGCACAGTTACGGAATAACTATACGCACTGCTCTTCTTGAGCTTGTAAACCTTCTTTTCGTTTGCCATAACTTTGTATTTAATTTTTATTAGTTATCTTTAAAACTATTCTCTAATTCTCGAGAATACGAGAATAGTCTATTACTGCAATTGGAGTATTTTTAAAATTTTCCGTAGAGGCTTCTATAGAAGCCTCTATTTTTTACCGCTTATTCAATACGTAGAAATCCGTTTTTTACCGCTTCCTTCTTAATATTTTCAATAAATATATCTGCCCATTTTAAATAATCATTAATTTCTTTGATGGTTACGGTCGTGCCACCCAATCTTATAAAATCAGCCGCACACTCCATATCCATTTGAAATCTAGGATCTAACTTTAGTTTTCTGGCTGCTTTGTTCTTTTTTTCATTATCTTCCCTGTCAAATGCTTCTCGAATATCATGTTTTATATGATTACGAACAAGGAGCCATAAATTATGCTGCTCTTTTTTTGTGTCATCTCCACACTTTTGTATATATTTTCCCAACGTAGATAAATCTTCAAACATAGTAAATATTTCATGCAAGCATTCCATTAACACATCCGGATTTCTGACTTTTTTATCAAGCGCAGTTAATTCATTATATCTTTGTATTTGTTTCTTCGCACCTTTTGAAAATATCATCATCATCGGCAAATACATGCGCACTGGAGTCTCAGTGTTCTTGGGAAGATTTCTTTCTTTATTATTTTTTATAACATCAAAACCCTGCTTTGCAATTCTTAAAACACCCATTCTTGTTTTTCGTTTTTAAAAATTTATTTAGAAGCTTCTAAGGAAGCCTCTATTTTTTATTTTGATTTTTTAATATTTATTAAACACTAAATAATTTTATTTTTTAAAATATATTAATCATAAATTATTTTAATCTTTTTATTTTATCTTCCAATGGAAGTATTGAAAATGAAGCAACACTACCGATTTGCTATTAAACGAATTCCAAATTCTTGCATAAAAAAATATTTTTAGTCTAATTATCATAAACCACCCCCCAAATCAATCGCAAGCGGAGATTCAATAATCCTTATGCCCTGCTCCTTTCAATTCCTTTTTCGCTTTTTTGATAAATTTTCCGAACTGGCGATTTTTTTCCTTTTTCTCAAATTCCGTCATTTCATAATGCTCGGTTTCTTTTTTAAGACTGATGTAATTTGCATATTTGCTTTTATCTAATTTACCAGATTGAAGCTCTGTAAGAACTGCACAGCCGGGTTCTCGCGTATGCGTGCAATCGACAAATTTGCATTTTTGAGCGAGAGCGATTATTTCGTCAAACAACTTGTCAACGCCCACACTCACATCTGTCATTCCCACTTCCCGCACGCCTGGATTATCAATCACAATTCCTCCATCGGTTAAAAAATACATCCCCCGACTAGTTGTCGTGTGTTTACCCCTGTCGGAACGCGCTCCGATGTTTTCTGTTTTTATAATTTCTTCTCCCAGCAATTTATTGATGAGGGATGATTTGCCCACGCCAGATGAACCAAGAAAACAATAAGTTTTTCCTTTGACGATATATTTTTTCAGTTTTTCTAGTCCTTCATTGGTCAAAGTGCTGGTTGTGATAACGTCGGCATCCGTCAATCGATTTTTTATCTCGCTGATTTTTGTCTCTAATTCTTCCTTTGAAATCAGATCTGTTTTATTGAGAATGATAGCCGGTTTGATACCACCATCATTGGCTATGGCGAAATATCTTTCCATACGATTCAGATTGTAATCTCTATCGACAGATTCAATGACAAGCGCCACGTCAATATTTGCTGCGATGATTTGAGTTTCATTCTTTTCACCAATTCTATTTTTGTCGCCATATTTTCTTTTCATTACAGTTTTTCTCGGTAATACTTTTTGGATTGTTGCTTGCTCTTTGTCAGCTTCAGTGATGACTACCCAATCGCCGACAGCTGGAAAATCTTCCCGCGATGTCGCATTAAACATCTGCTTCCCTGTTATTTTAGCCAGATACTCCCCACTGGTATTTTTAATTTTGTATGCGCCTTTGTATTCAGCAATTACCCGCGCAACCTTAAAATTATCTAATTCAAATTTTTTTCGATTAGATTCAAAAAATTCATCCCACCCCAAATCTTCAATTTTATTTATTGTTATATCCATATTCACTATTGTAGCACAAAATACCCACATGCTGGGTGCTTTGTTATTTCAAGTAAACCACATTCTATTGCGATTAGTCCTACCAGCGTCTATACGAGAGGTTATTTAACTTCAAACGGAATTACAGATACAAGGATATCATTAACATACGTTTTGTATTCATATTTTCCAATTGAAAGCGCAAGGCTTTCGCATCCAATTGAACCGCCTTGCGTTAATGCCCTTGGAATCTTGCTCTTAGAATCAGAAGTAGTGAAACTCTTGGCAGTCACGTCATATACACCAGCAGCAGCAACATTCACGGGAATAGTTTTAATCATTGTCATAGCCACACAAAACTGGTCAGTCTTATTGGAAAAAACATTAGTCTTTGTTGGTACATTATCTGGCGGACTTATTTTCTTGCTGCCAATCAGCATTTTTCCGAGATAAATTTCAGAAAAATATTTATTAAATTCGTCTGTGTTTGGCTGTTCAGAAAACTGGGCTACGGGTTCTGTTTTTGGCTCTGCAACTGGCGTCATTGGTTGTGTTTGAGCAACTGGCGTTGGTGGTTGCGTTATTGTGGTTTGTTGCACTGGCACTTGCGATTTTTTTGCAAGCATCCATCCTATTATACCCGCAGTGATTGCCACAATTACTACAATGACAGAGATAATTGCTATATTGCCTCTTTTGTTTTTCATTTTATTTTCTTAATATTTACTAAAATAATTATAACATAAATTATAAAAATTAAAAAGACTAATATCAAATACAAAAAAACACCACCAAAGGTGTTTTTTTGCAAAGTATAATAAATCGCCTCTTATTGCGACTAGCCCTTACGATTGTGTTATCCGAATTTTGATTTATTTCCGAAGAAATAAATCGACCAATAGAATCATCCCGTCGCTCGTGAGCGACAGGATTCACCTTAACTCCCTAGAAAGGAGGTGTTTTACGGCATTTAGAAAACGACTTAGGATAGCAAAAATCTGAATATTTGAACTGCAATTATCAGTAATAAATAATTAGTGTCAACATTACAATAACAAAAAGATCTTGAATTTATCAACAGGGTTGACAAAAAATAGTTAACTGATAAACTAGTTTAGTTGCATCAAACTAAAAAATTATGACCAATTCATATCATTCAATTATTGAACCAATAATTATCATCGCTTCCCGTTTAGAGGTTATTGCTAACCGATATTTTTTTGGACCAATTGAAATGAACATTTCCAGTGTTAAAATTATTGGACTGCTCTGGAAAAAAGAAACAATGACCCCGAAAGAAATCATGAAGTTGGCCGGAGGGACAAAATCCAACATCAGCCAACGACTCAATTTCCTTGAAAAGAAAGGGTACATTGAGACGCACAAAAATACATCCGATGATAAAAGAAAAATATCTATAAAACTAACTCCCTTTGGAAAAAAGAAAATCATCGAAATACACAAACAAATGGAAAAGGTAGGGATGGAATTGAAATCAAATTTTACCAAGAAAGAAATCCAGCAACACTTTGTATTTTTTAATAAATTAAATAAAATAATAGATTTAAAAGAAAAAGACTTTTGTAAGTGTAAATGTAAAAATTTTTGTAAATAAATAATATTATACCCAATATGAAGAAAAAAATTATCATCGCAGCAGTTGTTCTTGTGGCTATTTTTATCCTTGTAATGCACTTTTCTAAAAGACAATTAGCCACTAGTCAAGCTCCGCAGAAAGAAGTTTTGAGCGTAACCACACAGAGCGCGAAAGATAGCACTTCACTTACCCAATCGCTAGAATATCCAGCTTTAACTGCTGGCGATCAGCAAGTCACCGTTAGCGCTAATGCTTCTGGGACAATTACTAGACTAAATTTCAATCTAGGAGATAAAGTATTTCAAGGAAAACAATTAGTCACCATTGATGAAATTGGAAACAACTCCAAAACAGGAGAAAGCGGACTTAAAAGTGCAACTGTTCAAGCACTTGAACTTGAAGTTGAATCAGCCGAAGAAAAATATAAATCGGCCAAGAGAACATATCAAGATGATGACACCTATACCAACAAAAAGGCTAAAGAAGTAGCTAAAATTAATTTAGAAGCAACTAAAGTGGCCTTAAACGGAGCACTTAATAATAGACTTGCCACTTCTCCTATTTCAGGAACAGTAACTAAAAAATCAGTTTCCGAGGGTGATTCAGTTAGTATTGGAGATGAAATCGCCACTATTTCTAAAACTGCTCTAACTAAAATTCAATTTTTTGTAGACAAAGAAGATCTGCCTAATTTTAAAATTGGCACAAAGGTTAACATAAATGAAGATGGAAATATTATCCCAGGAATCATTACTACTATTTCTTCTCAAGCTGACACGACAACAAAAAGATTCTTAATTGAGGCTAAGCCGACTGGAAAAAGTCCTCTAATTATAGGTTCTGTGATAAATGTTTCTTTAGATATCACCCGAACCCCTACTACCTCAGGAAATTTAATCCTGCCACTTTCAACAATAACCATCAGTCAAAATGAAAGTTATATTTTTATCAATGATAACGGACACGCTAAAAAGGCTACTGTCGAAATTGTGAAAGTTCAAGGAGAATATGCAGAAGTAAAAACTGACATTGCATCAGATAGCCAGATCATTATAGACGGAAGTAAATTAGTGCAAGATAGAGATGAAATTAATATTAAGAATTAGTATTTGCAAAACTTGTATATTTTCAACTGATTTGTAAATTTGTAACAACATGAATAATCAAGAACCAAAAAGCAAAGAACTGGAAAAAAAAGATGAATTAAAATCATCGGATTCGATATATTTGGACAAACTAGAATTTAAGCCAGAACTTCGAAACACTTGGTTTAATTTTTTCATTGTCAATTTTCGTGTTGTCATTTTAATGATAATTCTCATTTCTGGCTGGGGAATTTATTCCTACATTAACCTTCCCCACGAATCAGACCCAGAAGTAAAAATTCCTATAGCTGTTATTACCGATGTCTATACGGGAGCATCGCCTGCCGATGTCGAAGAACAGGTAACCAAAAAGATTGAAACCAATATTTCCGGGGTACAAGGAATAGACAAAATAACTTCCACTTCGGCCAATTCATTTTCCTCAGTAAAAGTCCAATTTACTTCCGATCAAAATGTGGATGATGCCGTCCGAAGGCTTCGCGATAAATTATCTGACATCAGAAAAGACATTCCGGAAGATGCTGATGACCCACAGGTTATTGAAATATCTTTAGACGATACTCCAATTATTACTTTTGAATTAACGGGACCATATGACGGTTTTGCTATGCGAACTTATGCGGAAGATATTCAGGACGAACTGGAAAAAATCCCCGGGATCAGAGAAATTAATGTTTCGGGAGGAAATGAAAGAGAATTCAATATTTCCTATGATCCGCAAAAATTATCTTTCTACAACATAACGACCAGCCAAGCCAATCAAATTGTTGCGTCCACCAACCATGCCATTCCGGCCGGAAATTTTGAAGGAAAAGAATACAACTACCCAGTCCGGGCGGATGCCAGATTCTTTGATGCCAAAACTATCGGAAACATTGCTATTGCACACACAGACAATGGGGGCGTTGTCTATTTGAAAGATATTGCCAAAGTGGAAGAAACATCTATTGAAAAAACTGTACTTTCCAGATTTTCTTCGAAAGGAAGTTCGGCGGAAAAATCCGTATCAATTCAGGTTGTAAAGCGAACCGGAAGTTCAATCCTTAATACAATCGATTCGGCCAAAACAACAATTGAAAGCCAAATAAAAACTTTCCCATCAGGAATAAAATATTCAATTGCCAGCAACCAAGCCGACAAAATAAATCAGGACTTCGATCAATTGATTCATGATTTTAAACTTACCTTGATTTTAGTGATTGGGGTTCTTTTCCTGATAGTCGGAATGAAAGAAGCTTTTGTGGCGGGCCTTGCTATTCCTCTAGTATTTTTTGTTACTTTTGGAGTAATGTCGGTAACCGGAATAACTTTAAATTTTCTTTCAATTTTTTCTCTTATTTTGGCTCTTGGACTCTTGGTTGACGATGCAATTGTGGTTGTCAGTGCTACCAAGCAATATATGAAAACCGGAAAATATACTCCGGAAGAAGCAGTACTACTAGTTCTTCATGATTTCAAAATTGTTTTAACTACAACCACACTAGCTACTATTTGGGCTTTTCTTCCACTTCTTATGGCTTCAGGAATAATTGGACAGTTTATTAAATCAATCCCGATTACTGTTTCTGTGACGCTTGGAGCATCGCTTCTCATTGCCTTGGTGGTTAACCATCCGCTAGCGGCTGTTTTGGAAAGAATCCGCCTCACTAGGAATTTTTTCTTTTTGATTATCGCTTCACTTCTCGGGATTGGAATTTTCAGCATTACTCTTCTTTCGATTACCGGATATATTGTAGCTATTATTTCTTTCGCCATAATTCTTTGGATGCTTTATTGGTATTTCGGAATAGGAAAAAATAAACTTGAAGAAAACAAAATTCTGTCCGACCAAGAGTGGAAAAACGATGAACTAATAAAATTGAAACTTCGAACTCATGGAGATCGAGAATCAAACACTTTTGCCGGAAAACTTATTCACGGAATTATTCATTTTGATCGCCTTCTTCCAATTTATGAAAAATATTTAAGAAAAATATTGCAATCCAAAAAACGCCGGCTGGTTTTCATTTTTTCAATATTGGCGCTTTTTGTTTTTGCAGTTTCCCTCCCTGCTACCGGAATACTTAAAACCGAATTTTTTTCGGCTTCGAATGAAGATAATATTTCCATAAGCTTGCGCGCTCCATCCGGACTGACACTTAGCCAGACAGACAAAATTATCCAGCAAGTTGAGGAGCGTTTATATAAATATCCGGAAATTGTCAGTTTTTCAACTTTGGTTGGAAATATTGGATCAGGAGGAGAATCGATGTTCATAACACAAGACACTTCCAACACTGCCTCAATTTCCATCAAACTTACTCCGACTAATGTCAAAAGGATAACTTCCTACGACCTAGCAACCAAGATCCGCGAAGATATTTCTGATATTCAAGGTGCAACTATTACCGTGTCGGCTCCCAAAGGAGGCCCTCCATCCGGCAGCGCTTTTCAAGCACAAATTTCCGGCGATGACTTGCAAACCCTAGACAAAATTGCAACCGACCTTAAGCCATTCCTGGATTCCATTTCTGGAACTGTCAGCAGTGAAATTTCGCTTCGTGACGCTCCAGCGGAATACACATTCAAACTGGACCCAATAAAAATGCAGTTCTTTAACCTGACTACGTCTTCAGTAGGTTCAACTCTTCGAACTGCAATTTCCGGAACAACCATATCAACCGTTATTTCAGGAAACAAAGATATTGATGTAGTGGCAAAATTCGACGAAGATAAAATTCCAACCTTGGAATCAATTCAAAATTTGCAGATACTCAATTCAGAAAATCAGGCAGTTTATATCAAAGACGTAGCAAAAATCGAACTTAAGCCTTCCGTGGAATCAATCACTAGAATCGACCAAAAAAGAACTGTTCTTTTGACAGCTGATGTTAGTGGAACTACTAGTTCAACAGAAGTTGTTTCAAAATTCCAGAAAAAAGTTGCTTCAGATTACAAGCTTCCTCAAGGATATGAAATAACCTATGGAGGAGAAAATGAACAAAATACTGAATCGGTGCAATCAATTTTAAAAGCAATGCTAGTTGCTGGACTTCTGATTGTTTCAACGATGATTGTTCAATTCAATTCTTTTAAAAAAGCGGCAATTGTTTTGGTGACATTACCATTAGCTCTTATCGGAACATTTATTGGTATGACTATTTTTGGAATTAGTTTGAGTTTTCCAGGACTAATTGGAATTTTGGCACTCTTTGGAATTGTGGTAAAAAATGCAATTATTCTGATTGATAAAATAAACTTGAATATCAAATTCGGAATTCCGTTTTTTGATTCAGTGATTGATGCTGGAAAATCAAGATTGGAAGCAATCTTTATTACTTCTATCTGCACCATTCTAGGAATCATCCCAATTACTCTTTCCAGTGAACTTTGGCAAGCCCTCGGAAGCGCTGTCATTTTTGGATTATTGTTATCTTCATTCCTAACATTGTTCCTCGTTCCAGTATTATTTATCACTTTCGTGAAAGAAGAAAACGACAACTAGAACAATGCGTGTCTAATAAAATGGGTACTTGACATAAGGCTCGCTTGACAAATTCAATAAACGGTGTAAACTTAATCGTTAGCAGGAAATGGTTTTCTGCTACAAATTGCACATTAAAAATAGGAGGTATCAAGCTATGAAAAGATCTTCTCAAGAGGTCAAGGCACGATGCTCCTGCATTATTGGAGATGAAAAAATCGTCTCCATTGTTGGAGCCAGCAGTAGCCCTACGGCTGCCTATGAAATGATTTTCATTGAAACCAAAGACATTTCAAAAGCAAAAGCCGGCAGATGGCTTGCGGTATTGCGCCGGGATTATCCCATTGAATATCACAAATTTGTCCCAATTCAACCCAGCCACGTCAGTAATGACAAGGCACAGACAGAAAAGGAGATGTTATCATGAAAAAGGAAATTATGTCACCTGAACGTTTGGCAAAATCATTAGCCATCCTGGATCTTTCTGATCCGGCTAATGGTATCCATGCGATCAATCTGGTATTGGACAGAATCTATAGATACCTGTCCGAAAAAAGCGACTGGCCTAAACCGGAAATCAGGAGAGGAAATCCGATTTCGTCAGTAAAAAACGATTTCGACCGTCTTTATTTCCCTCTGGACAATCCAACAAGACTATCGCGTTACACAAGATATCTTGACGAGACTACGATACTCCGAACGCACACTTCTGCCATGATTCCTGACATCCTCAAGGAAGTCAAAGAAAGAAATCTGGTAGACTATTCTGTGATGTGCCCTGGCATTTGCTATCGCCGGGACGTTGTCGACAGACGGCATGTTGGAGAACCTCATCAGATGGATATCTGGAGAGTGAAAAGAGGAGATCTGAGACTTGAACGCCAAGACCTCATTGATCTGATCGAATCAGTCATTGCGGCCGTCATTCCCGGCTCAAAGTACCGAGCCAATGAAGTCAAACATCCATATACAATAAACGGATTAGAAGTAGAAATCTTGGTTAAGGGTGATTGGCTCGAACTGCTCGAATGCGGAGAGATACATCCTCAGCTTCTCATAGATGCAGGAATGAATCCAGCAGAATACTCTGGATTAGCACTGGGAATGGGTCTTGATCGAGCCGCAATGTTAATCAAAGGGTTAGACGACATTCGCTTATTACGCTCAGAAGACTCACGGATTAAGCAGCAGATGACAAATCTTGACCGCTATCAGCCAGTTTCAAAGTATCCGCAGATACGTCAAGATCTTTCCGTTTCGGTTTCCAGTGAGACAAATGAAGAAGACATCTGCGAATCACTTAAGGATTCTCTTGGTACAGATTCCGAAGTGATAGAAGAAGTCGCCATTAAATCCGAAACGCAGTACGAGCATCTCCCTCCTCAGGCTATTGAGAGACTTGGAATCAGCCCGGGCCAGAAGAACCTACTGGTCAGAGTTATCCTGAGATCACATGAAAGGTCACTCACCCACGAGGAAGCCAACACAATGAGAGACAAGATGTATCGTGCAATTGACAAAAGCAAAACGGGCGGGTACCTAGCCCATGGTAAATGAGAATGGAAATTACCACGCTCAAATAACCACAAGGCCATTCCCTAAAAAGAATGGCCTTTTTTATGATTTTTAAAGAATTTAATCTTAATTTCCACCAAATAATCAGCAAACGTTTTGTTTTGATAGTTCAAATGTTTTTGACTTGTCGATGTGTCAAACCATGCAGAATAATATCTGTCATTTGAATTTTCTGATTTATTGACTTGCTTTAAATTTAAGTCATTCAAAACACTCTTTAAAAAATCTGAATAATACAACCGAAAGCTTTTCCCACCACCTATTAAAAATGTTTTTTTATTAATTTTTTTTCCACATGCAGCCTTAATTGCGTCAACTAGATCATTCACACAAATAAACTGAAATTTTGTATTACCAGGGATATCCATCTCCAAAAATCGTCTGACATCCAATTCCGAAGCAACACTTGGGAGAATTGCGCCACTTCTTAAGATGCAATAGCTCAAACCTGATTTTTTAACATTTTTTTCACATTCTATTTTTTGCCTAGCATACTCCTTATATCTAACAGTTGCTAAAAGTTTTTTATTGTTAAAAAGTCTTTCATAAAAATATGCCGCTATTGAAGATAAAAAAATTATTTTAATTTTAGGATTTACTTCTTTTATGGAATTCAGTAAATTATTTGTTCCATTAACATTGTTTTTATAAGTTGTTTGTGGACTTAATTCAGTAGTCTTTGGATCTGAAAATGCCAAATGCACCACGAATTCGCATTCGGAAAGTGCGCGCTTTATGACGGATACTTTCGACAGATCTCCAAAGATAATTTTTATGCCTGGTATTTTAGCGGCAATTGACAAATTTTTACTATTCTTGCGCACAAGACACACTAATTCATAATCACATATTAATTTCTCAATCAAATTCGTTCCTACGAATCCAAAGGCTCCTGTTACTAATATTTTCATTTTTTATAATTTTTAATCATTGGAAACTGCAACATACTGAATCAAAAATATCGACACAAGCTTTGCTGGAATCCTTTCCCCATACTTCTTGACAATTCATAATCTTGAGATCTGTATTAATAAATACAATCTGGTTTTTGATATTACACTTTTTTGCAGAAGACAGATGAAAATCGGTTTTTTCCAAAAAACTGATTAATGTTTTAAAGCTATCAATTGAGTTTCTTATAACAGAAGACGGCTCCCTATTATTTTTTTTGATGTCGATTAATTTTTCAAAAATTGCAACTGATTTTTTGTCCAAAATAAGATTTTTCGGAAAAAATTTGCCAGTGCTGACCACGGGTTGAAATCTAAAAGATTTTACACCAGACATTTTCCAATGCATAAGGGTTTTTTCAAGTTGATCGACATATTTTTCTATTCCTTTGTGAATTGTGATTTTCAACTCAACACTCATTTCTTCGCTTACGGCCTTTTTTAAAAAATCAATTGGCAATTGATCGCATTTTCGTATATCACCCTGCAAGCCCAAAAATAATTCTGATGAAAGATGGATGTTGGGCTTTATTTTTTTATCTCTTAAAACAGTAAATGCCCTACCCCATTTTTTGCTAAAACCATTGGTATGTATGGAAAATATTATGCCATTGGATTGCAGAGCGGAAATCAATTCTTCAAAATATGGGTATTCCAATGGCTCGCCCCCAGTTAAAAGTATTTCAGCAAAATCGTACTTCCTGCATATCTCAACCAATGCTGGAATGTCATTTTTCTTCAAGTCTATATTATTAGTATTCTGACTAAGCACATCATACCACTCATCCATTTCTCCGCGACAATAGACACAACTCAAATTGCATCTTTTCGTTACAGAAACTATACCCAGTTTTCTAGATTTCAAAAAAGACCTTGTTACATGTTCCATTTTTTCTTTTTCAGTCGCGTACATCATGTGTATAAATCAATTATCATCAACATGGACAAATTTATTATGTATTTTTGATTTTGCTCCAGACAACACCTCCCAATCATATGGGCAAACAGGAACCAAACCACTTTCTTTTTTTCTTGGATCGGTTAGTGTGCCTGTTTTTATTTCATTCTGAATAGCCAGAGCAGAACAGCCGATGTCATCCGTGAAACCTCTTGCCTTTCTGTTTTTAAGTACACCTTTAATATTCTCTTTTTTCAAGTCGCCAAAACTGTTTCCATCAACGCTAATAAGTAGGCCGCAGTAATAAACCCTGCCATCACAGCGAACATCAATAACTTGTGATGTAAGACCATCACATAATTTTTTCTCGTTTTGAGTATTAGATTTTGCATATGATTTCTCCCAAATCACACTAAACCCAGGATGATTTATTTTAATCCATTTAACCACTCTCTTTCTGGCATCAATCCATTCTTTCGGCTCCAGTAATTGACTCTTAATATTCCATCCTCTTCCCAAGGGAGTAAATAAGTAGAAGGAAACCAAATTGACCCCAAGGGTTTTACACAATTCTAAAATTAATTCAACCTCACGAATGTTTTTCTTATGCAATACCGAATTCACGGAAACAAACAAACCTTCTTTGCGGAAATATTCGATAGCTTTCTTACTTTGCTCAAAATGCCCATTCTTATTTCTAAGTAAATCGTGGGTGCTTGCATTGCCCCCATCAATATCTACGGTTATTCTCGATACCTTCATCTTCGCGACTTTTTCCAGCGTCTTATTTGGAACATTTACGTTTGTCGTAATTCCAACCTTCAATCTTTCGTCTTGCGCAGATTTTATTATTTTAAAAATATCCTTCATCAGTAGAGTCTCGCCGCCATATAAATTCACCGTGCCTTTGTTTTTACTTGCTTTTGCAAAATCTCGTATAATTTCTATGATTTTGGCAGTTTTCATTTCTGGAATATTTTTTACTCCAGAATCATAGAGACAGTGCTTGCAAATCAGGTTACACTTATTGGTTAAATGAAAATTTATCGTATTCAGCTTCATTTATGTCTTCTTTTTACCGATTAAAAAATTATGTGCCGGTAAATATTTTATCGGCCAATCGTGCCACTCTATATCTTTTCTGCTTTTTTTGATCCTATCAAAATATTCCTTATTGTCGACCTCGCCAAATTTATCTTGGTAGCCCATCAAAAAATAATCGAATTTTTCCATAATTTTTTCAAATTTATTTCTTGTGTTTATGGGCGATTCACTCAGAGACCAGGTTGCAATAAACAGATTACGCGATTTATCAGCTGGAATCATCTTCTCAAGGAGCGAGATCAGCTTCTCCGAATTATCATCGCAATAAATTTCATTATCGTTGATATCCTTTCCGACTCTCTTTAGCTTAAGTTTAGCTGAAGACAAATAATATCTCTGGAGAGCTGATATAATTGGAAAGTCATGAATTACATACTTCCCAGTAAATCCCGCCTCATGAATTAGTCGGCACAAGTTGCCATATCCGCCACCGAATTCAAAGACGAAATCAAAATTCCTAAACGTTTTACCAGTTTTCTCCATAAATCGCGCCATGACATAAGCCAAATGAATGCTATTGCCACTTGATTTCGGATAAAGCATAAAGGGAATTTGCCCACCAATCCACGGCTCAATAATGAGTTTTTTCCAGAATTCTTTCCATGAACTACTTTTTTTCAAATAGTTCAATTCGTACAAAATAAATTTGGAGTTTGTGACATTCATAGTATCTCGAACTGCTGGCCATCTCAAAAAAATAATGGGGTTATCGTTCAGCGTATTATGTATCATGCTATTAGAATGCCTAATCCAGTCATTATTCGCATTGGAATCCGTAGTTGCAATCATTTGAATATTCTTCACAGATTCGTTTAATTCGAGTAATGCATTAGAACTGACAGGTGCTTGTTTTTTTCTTTTTACAAAAAGAATTGCATTTTCAAAAATCATAGAAAAAAATTTCCAAGCATTACTGTCGTGATATGTATCATCAATCATGCCTCGCTCATTTTTCATGTTTTTTCGATTCCGTTAATATTTTTAGAAGCATCCTTCACTCGCGCATTCAAGACACATAGGATCTTTTGCTAAATAGTTGCCATTCATCGCAGCGGCATGCGAACGACACCCGCCACATATCCCTGATTTTGAACATTTTCCGTTATCGCATCCGTTTCTGAGTTCTTTAATAATTGGAGATTTTTTCATGATACTGGACAAAGTTCGTTTTTTCACATTACCTATATTTACGCCTGCGTACGACAATAATGGACATGGACTCACATTCCCAAATGGATCTATACCGACCCACTCTATGCCGGCTTTGCACCCCCAATAGCGTTGTGAACCACTTCTTGCGTTATCAAAACCTGAACAACAATCGAATTCTGGAATAATCGAGCTTTGTACGGAGGAGAATTTGGTCATGTACTCTGGGACACTGTTTTTGTTGCTATGTTTTTCTAAATATTTATAAATTTCCAAACTATACAAAGGATCATCCACCTTGATGTTTGCGTCGATTTCCTTCAGCGCTCGAAGAAAAATAGTATGTAATATTTGTTTGTTTTTTTCTTTTGACAATGCCAGTTTATGATACTCTTTCCCTCTCCCAATCGGACGAAACCGCTTAAACATTATCAAGTCAACTTTTTTGTCAATACCCAGTTGTATAAAGTCATTAACGCTGGAAAAATTCAATTTCGTTATCGTCATCTCAAGAGCCACCCTGATGCCAGTATTTTTTATTTTATTAATAGCCACCAACACCTTATTGTAAACTTCTTTGTTTCTGGAAATCTTGCTTTCCTTGTTGGGATCAGGATGTCGCAAACTCAAAGATACGCCGTTTACCCCGAACTTCTTAAATAATCTTATTGATTCATCCGATATCAATGTTCCATTGGTACAAATCCACAATTCTTCAGTCGCAATCTTGCGAGCCTCTTCAAGAAATATAGTCAAATCTTTATCCAATAGAGGCTCACCTCCGGAAATCACAACTACTTTTGGATTGACACTCCCAATATTTTTTGCAATATGCTCAATTTCTTTCCGAGAATAGTCAGGTCTCATCTCTGAACTACTTATGGAATTTGTATAGCAATGCAAACAATTCAAATTACACCTATTGTTAATGATCCACGAAACTGCAGTTAATGATGAATACATAAATAAAAAGCTAAAAATAAATACAGTATCCGAGACACAAAAAAACTATCTGAGGATTTTAATAAATCAGATCAACAATTTGGTTTGTATAACTTTTTTCCCTTCTTCTTCCTAAGCAATGCGATAAATTTTTGATAATTTGGATCGCGGATAATGCAATAGTGGCCACCATGGTTTTTATAATAGTCATCCTTAATAGCCTGGCTCTTTTTTACCAAGTTATCAAAGCTGTCAGAATTTACATTACCAATAATGTACTTAGTCTCCACCGCATGCGTATCCAACATAACCTCTCCCTCATACCCGACTGCAAATCCGTAATAATAAAAACAACAAGTGTCCTTGCCAACACCGGTTCTAGTAAGAACCATCGGATCCATAACTGAGCGCGTTTTTTTCAAAATATCCTTATAGACTGCAATGTCGCTTTTGCCTCCGTAAACATCGGGGTTGTCATTTGCTGCTCCAATTTTAGCGATGTGCTCGCAACTGAAATATATATCTTCTCCACAAAAATTTTTTACAGCTTCCAGATTCTGAACATTTTTTGCGGTCACTGTCATATGAATCGCAAGTCGATAAACTTTGAATCCATTTTTTGTTTGTTCGATATCTTGCGCAAAAATCTTTCGGGCATAATTCAAATTTGCTAAAAACTTATCCAGGTTAGCATCGCCTCTGTATGTTTTTTTATACATTTTTTCATCCAATGTATCCAGACTAACTGCAATGCTCGCTCCATTTGCGTAAAGGAATCTTGCCATCCCTTTTGTCATCAGGCTTCCATTCGTCGCAATCAATGGGATCATTTTAAGATCATAGATATACTTAACGATCTTCTTAATGTCCTTAAATAACAGTGGCTCTCCTTCTCCAAGAATTCCGACGGTTTTAACCCCCAGACGTTTTGCTTCGGCTATAATAGAAAGAACTTTTTTAGTACCAATAAACTCCTCTATCTTTTGCTCATTTGCCCAAGTAAAACATTTTTCGCACCTGTAATTACACACCGGAGGCAAATTGACACACAAATAATCCAGAGAGGTTATACCAAATTTTATTCCCTTAACATTCTCGAGATGTAATGGCATCCCACGCAAACATTTAGTCAATTGATTTGTTTTTTTCATAAAAAATTTATAAATTAAATAGATTAAAAACTGCCGCATGCATACTTTTTGCTTCCTGATCCGATAATTCTTCGTATGTAACTCTTAATGTATACCTGATTGATTCTTTCAGTGGGTATGCATCCATCACATTAATGCTCCAGAGATGATTTTTATCAATTTTTTTCTCGATTTTTTCCAAATATTCAAAAATGGACTCATCACTTTTCAATTCTATATTTACATCTAAGACTATCAATTTATGAGTAATCTCCACAACGGGGTTGCTCTTTTCTGCAGAAAGTAATTTTGCAACCCTATCGAGATTGATTTCAGAAATATAAATATTCAATTTTATTTCTTGCGGAATCAATTTATACAATATTCCTATGCGCTGTTTTCCCGTGTAGATATCCCAGCATGAATTTGGATTGGCTATTTTAGGTTTGTTTTTAGCTTCAAAATATCTTATGTCACTTAATCCAATCAGTCGCAATAACGACTCGGTTTTATTTTTAAACTCGATAATTAAGTCTTTATTTGAAGTCATCATTATCCCGAGAGATTCACATTCAATATATTCTCCGTCTTTTTTTCCAAAAACCTTTCCAATTTCAAAAATATTTATAAAATCAACATTTTTTTTAAAATATTCATTCAATTGATTTAATAAACCAATTGTCATCGATTGTCTTAGATTGGGATAAATATCATTGACTGAATTCTGCGTTGAAACAATATTCCAATCAATATAATTAACAAGCTCATTATCCCCAACTTTTGTAAGCGGCCATGAAAGAATTTCATCAAATCCAAACGTATTCAAAATATCCCTTGTTTTTTCCGCCAATATAATATTTTTAGGAGTGATATCTTTAACTATTTCCAGTTTCGGAATTTCATTTGAAGGTATTTTATCATAGCCATATATTCTTATAACTTCTTCTGCAAGATCTTCAGCAATTGAAACGTCCATCCTATAAATAGGAGGTGAAACAAAAAATGAATTGCTCTTTTTTTCAATACTAAAATCTAAATTTTTTAATATTTTCAATGTATCATTCTCAGAAATTTCAATACCAGAAAGTCTGCTAGGCATGCTTGTGTCAAATTCTATAATTGAAGAAACATGCTTATTGGGATAAAAATCAAACAAACTACTTCCCGCTTTACCCCCTGCATGTTTAATAATCAAGGAAACCAATAGTTGCATCGCATAATATGAACTAGTTGCGTCAAGATCCTTTTCTAAGCGATGACTTGCTTCGGTTACAATATTAAGACTTCTTGAATTTTTTCTAATGATTGAGCGATCATAAACAGCTATCTCAGCAATTATGGATTTAGTTTCTTCACCAATTGCGGCTTCATTTCCTCCTATAATTCCGGCAAGTGCTACGATATTTTTTTCATCACGAATTATCAATTCAGTTTGTTTATTCAAACCTACAGAATCACCGGCCAAAGTTACCACTTTATCAAAATCATGGTTAAGCGACCATGAAACATTTCCAATTATTTTTTCATAATCAATTAAGTGAGAAGGATAGCCAGTAAGTAGCATCACATAATTTGAAAGATCGACTAAAAGATTTACGCTATTCATTTCATAAAAATCAACATATTCCCTAAGCCAGTCTGGAGATTCTCCGTTTTTAAGATCATCAATTTTTATTGCCAATACCCTATTTATATATTTGCCAGCATCAGTATCAATAATAATCCCTAGCTGTTCTTTTTTTAAAATATTCTCTATTGAAACTTCTGGGATGGAAGTTTGAAGGCCATAATATGCAGCAACTTCACGAGCTAACCCAATGACTGAGAGACAATCAGCACGATTCTGCCTTATCTCTAAGCCTATTAGATAATCTTTAGCGCCTTTGTAAGAAACTTCGGAAAATCCGTCCATCATAAAACCGGTCAGAGTCAATGCCTCACCAACTTCCTTGGGGCCAGCTTTTAAATCTGGCACTAGCTCTTTAATTTGGCTGTATAATACTTTCATTTTCGTAATATTTATAACCTAAATTACCACCCAATAGTGTTCTGATGTCCGTAATATTATATTTAGCCATTACCCAACGATCAAGTCCCAAGCCAAAAGCAAACCCAATCCATTTTTCAGTATCAATACCAGCCATTTTCATTACTTTAGGATGAATAATACCTGCACCACCCATTTCAATCCAGCCGACACCCTTACATAATGGACACCCTTTACCGTGACAATTAAAGCATTGCATATCTGGTCCCACGCCAGGCTCTACTTCAGGATAATATTTATTGCGGAATCTAATGACAACATCCGGTCCGTACATTTTTTTGAACAAGTGGTTGAATATTCCAAACAAATCTTTCAAGTTCGTTTTTTCAACAACCACTAGCCCTTGATAATGATGAAATATAAAATGATTACTCTTATTAACGCTTTCATTCCGATAAACTCTTCCTGGGGAAACAATTTTAAAGGGCGGCTTATAGCTTGCTAGTGTACGGGATTCTATTGACGATGTTTGCGTTCTCAATAAATAATCTGGTTCTTTGATATAAATAGTATCCTGCATATCTCTGGCTGGGTGATCAAGTGGTACATTTAACCTTTGAAAGCAGAATTCATCTTTTTCAATTTCAGGTCCATCCATAATACTGAAGCCCATGCTAACAAATAAATTATTCATCTCTCTGATAGTTTGTGATATAGGATGAAGATGCCCAATTTTTTGAATTGAATAATTTAGATTTTCAGATTGAGACTCAAGATTTTCAGCTAGCTTACTTTTTTTTAATAGATCCTCTTTTTCTTTAAATAAGTCCTCGGCATCCTTATAATTCTGCTGAATTAAAGGCGCCGTTGTTTTTCTCTCTTCTGGTGATAATCTTTTTATTTCCTTCAAAAAAAGCTTTATTGAGCCGTTACTACCAAAATATTTCCTCCGCAGCACATCCATTTCCTCAAGATTTTTGGCTCCGTCTAAGTCTTTTTTCAATTCATTTATTAAATTGTTTATATCATTTTCCAACATAATAAAAAAGAAAGGTATTACTAATACTATTGAAACAATACACTATTTTTTTGAAGAAATCAATAGCACGGATGGTTTTAATCTCTTTTCTTACACAATCAAAAAAAACACCAAAAAAACAGGTGGATTTTGGCTATATATGAATCGGAGTAGTTTCTGATTTTACGATAAAATCTAGCACGCCCGATTTTTTACACTTTTTCAATAATGGGAACAATAATAAATCCTTCGATTAAAATCCCGATAACAATAAGTATCAAGAGCAACTTCCAGTTAAAAAATATCAGGAATACTGAAAAAAGCAAAAAGGTTATCAGTGCTATGTTTAGGAAAAATTGGATGACCACACTTTGGTATATGATTGGCGTTTCACCGATTCCTGATTTGGCATGGCGTCCATGAAGTATGGTCAGACCTAGCAGGATCAGGAAGATTAAAGATAGCACTATGTTTGTAATCATAAACCTAATATATCACAAAAATATACAGACTAAAAGCGGAGCGGAGTAGAGGCAATAAAATTTCCCTCTACTCATACGTTTCTAGGCAAATAACGACAAAAACACCATTTAAGGTGTTCTTGTAAAAAGCAAATCACATTCTATTGCGATTAGTCCTATTGGAGTCTATTCTGAGTGACTCATTGCTGAGTCAATACATATCCCTTGTACAAAAGATATGGTTAACGATTATTTGGTTCGTTTCAACCGTTGCTGTTATTTACTGATAAATCAATAAATTACGACCAGCGGATAACATTCATACCCCACATCGTCTGATTTGACTCAGTACGACTTTTGTTGTGTGATACTCTCGAATGTTATCAAAATCTCCCTAGAAAGGAGGTGATGATTCAGAGATTGCCATATTTTGCCTCAGATAAGAGATAAAAATTCATCTAGAAATACTGCGATAGTAGGGAGTTAGATTCAGAGAGGCAATCTCCTCATCTCACAAGTGTCCATCACACAGCTTCCTCGTTACGCCTACGGAGCCTAACGCTTCACCCTTGATGCATCTTTAACTTGCCAATCGCCTTTTTAATATAGTCAGGTTTCTCGATTTTAACTAGCTCGAAATTTTCAAGAAGAACCACATAATCTCCGAAAGGATTTTTCTTCTCAAATAGGTCAGCATCCCAGCCTCTCACTATTTCGCCTATTTCCTTCCGATGTTTTTTGAACTGATTCAAAGCCCAAATGTCTATATTAGCGTGATGTTGTATATAATCATATTCTTCTTTTGACAACGTACCCTTCTTTCCCTTAAACTCAAATTCTAATTTGTATTTTTTTCGATTCCAAGGCTGAACTTCTCTCTCGACTTTCATTGGATTTTTCAGCTTTTCATTTTCGATTATAGGCTCTTCAAAGAGACAATGTCCGATTTCATGAAGCAAGACGTAAATTAGGTATTCGTTTTTATTTTGAAAAATTTTATTCTTTTGTTTGGAGTAAACGTCAACTTTCTTTGTCGATAGAATCTTGGCTTCTGAAAAACTAGCATTTAGATAAGGGTCGATTAAAATAAGCTCTCTATTTTTCTCGTCTTGCGGAAAAGTCAATCCAATCATCCCTTCTAAATTACAAAAACCCACATACGGACTGTGCTTGAAATAATACTTATTGGAAAAATAGATAAAACTCTTCAAGACACGCTCAACCTTATCGTCTTTCACCTCTACCACTTCATGATTCTCTTCTTTTTTATTCAAGATAGGATTTTCCTTAATTAAAAATAAATAAAAATAAGGCGCACCATTTTCAGCTTCTACTATTCTCGCTTTCAACTCCCCTGTCCTAACCATTTTCCTTGCCGTGGATGGATGTATACCGAATTCATTTTGAAGTTCCCACATAGCATACCAAGTCTTTTTTCTGTAACCAAAAACCTCTGGAGGCAAAACTCCTTTTTCAGTTGCTCTCTGACAATCAAGACACTTTATTCCGTATTGGTCATACCAGCTACTCGGTCCAGTTACTGAAGTGTGGCAAACTATACAGCTATATGTTCCATCATAGACATGAAATCCTTTCGGTTCAGTTCTCAGTCTATATTTTCTTTCTCTGTCTTTAGCATCGATTTTTAGAAGCACATCGACAAAATTAACCAGATTGTGCGCAGACTCACTGGCTTCTTGCATGGTGAGTTTCTTCCCGTATTCTTTCTCGAATAATTTTTGAAACTCCTTAACTTTTTCATCTGAAAGGAGAACCATATAATTAAACCGCCCTTTTGTTTTGCCCTTCCATGAAACAAATCATGTCGATTATTTTGGCTTTGGTATATTTCCTATTTGTTTCTTTCCCAGTCGAGAAATCAAAAGTGCGTATTTGATATTTATCGATAGTCGACTTATTGTCTTCGTAAAATTTAGCTATCATTCTCAGTGATTTTTTGCCGAATGAATGAACCTTGAAACCTTTGCGAAAAAAATCATCGTAAGCTGGAACATTGGAAAATACTCCGAGCATAATCTTTGTCGTTAGCGTATCGGTCAGCTTACTTCCGTTTCCGAGTGATTTGCAAATCATATCTCTGCATTCCAGCAATAGTTTGATATTGTCATCGGTATAACTATCGACATCGACTTCCCATATCTGCTTATTAAATTTCGCAATGTTGGTAATCAATGGTTCGTAATATTTCAAACTTTTCTCCAATAAAAAAGAGGAGCCCCTCAGCATTCCCCAACTTGCAAGATAAAAACCGAGATGCAAACAACTCGTCTCCATGTTTTCCTTGCTGGCAATTTTTTTAATGCATCCCTTTTCTCTGAAAGATTGGAAATGGTTATAGCAATAATCAAAAGAGGCATATCTTTCTCTCGGATTTCTGCCTCCATTTTTTCCGTTGCCCTTGATAAATTGTTCGATATTTTTATCTATGTTCATACAGTTTCATTGACCGCTTTCACATATTGGCAATAATCGCATTCATCGGTACAGGCTGGCACGACGTCGCTCATAAGACAAGCTTTGGCATCAATAAGTGCTTTTTCCACCCAGTCAGGATTTCCTTTGTACGGAATCACTTTGATATCAAATTCCAGCTTAGCATCGAAAGCTTCTTTGTCTGTATCGCCGTTGCAATATACAAAGTAGCCAGTCTCGGAAACTTTGAATCCGTTTTGCCTGAAGAGCCACTGATAGACTTCCATTTGCCTCTTGTATCCAATCTGCCAATCAGCATCAAGACTGACTTCGCCATTTTTGGAAGTGGCTTTATAGTCTACGATTATAAGTTCGCCTTGTGGATTAACCCAAACATCATCAACTCCTCCTGAAAGAATAAGGTTTGTTTTCTCATGCAAATATTGGATGCCTCTTCGCAAGGAGTCCCTCCACTCTTCCAGTCTTTTATCGTCATAAGGCACAGCATCAATTCCGTATTTTTCCATAAGCGGATGTGCCGTTTTATTTGCTCTGTGTATATCAAATTCTTTTTTAAGAAGCGCATCGACAGCGGAGTTAAGACTAAAAGGATAGCCCGGGGGTTGTCCGACTCCCATTCGCCTATCGAGATAAAAACATCTTGGACATTTCAAAAATAAATCCAGCTTGCTTCGGCTTATCTTAAAAGGCTCGCTGGATTTCGGGTCGAATTTGTTTCGTGTTCGTTTTGGATTATAATACTCAGACATTTTATTTAACTATTTTTGTAGACATCATTCAGCTTCAGTCTTATTTGCTGAAAATCAAGACTTTCAGGCAACGACAAAGAAAGACCTGAATTGGCTACAAAAATAAAATTTTCCCTTGAGTAGATAAACTCATTCATCGCCAATGATTTTTCAATACTATTTGATTTTGAAATAAGGCATACTAGTTGATAATCTCTATCAACTACAGCAGTACTTCCACTTGGATGCGCCTTAGATAAATGTTGCGAAGCTGTCAGCTTAATCAAATTCTCAAGATATACAGCGAGTTGAGGAAATTGCGCACGTGGAAATATGTGATGAACATGGTCAGCAGAACCAACACCCCATCTGTCATTAACTTCACTAACAGAATATTTCTCTTTTATAATTCGCATCGCTTTGCTAATTTGATAAACGTTATGGTCTTCCTGTTTAGCAATTAATCTATCTAAATCATTCGCTTCCTGTCGTGTCATCGATTTTTGCTTTCCCAAATCCCTAAAATTTACATCATTATACATAAGGTCATAGAAAGCTATGAAGTCTTTCGATAAGTTTCCTCTCACAGTCCCAGGCAAATCTCTATAATTTGCAAATAAATTTAAAACTTTGGGAAAAATTCTGTTCACTTCCAAGGGCTTGTTAATTTCAGTATTGCCAAACATAAATTTCTGAAACTTTCCTTTTAAGTCTTTTAGTCCTGCACTTGTTAACTTTTTCTGACGATAAAGATTTTCGTATTCTTCAAAGTGCCGAAGCATATCGCTGTCTGAAAGCACTTTTAAAATGTATTCGTAAAGAAAATTAGCAGCATTTCGTTCCTTGAGTGCTATATACTTCAGCATTTCTAAATCTTTAACTTTATAGATATACCCAGCTCCTCTTTTTTCAGATTCAAGCACTCCAGCATAATTCAACATTCTCAATGGCTGATTTATGAATTTATCGTATTCATTAGATGCATTTTTATTGTCTGCTGATGGCTTTTTGAAAAAAATTTCTACGTTCTTTTTAAAATACATTGAATCCCAAATTTCTCTTGTTGTAAATTCCTTTCCAGTTTGGCTAGTAACAAGATTATCAACACAGTCGGCTATAAAACAAAGTACATCAGGAGTAACCTTTTGGTCTATAAAGCGAGAATAGTTTGATTTTCTTATGTCCAAATCAGAACCATTGAAAAAATTTTTAATTTTGTCGAGCATATAATTAAAATTATTTTTTAAAAACACCAAAAAAGAATACCGAATTTGAATCAATATTTAGGGAGCGAGTTCCGTAGTTTCTTGCTATCATATAAAATTTACCAAACTCCGCTGAATTATAATATTCCAAATCTTTTTTCCAAACTTTTCTTGCATTTCCATTTGGAAAAAGAATCGCCACAGAACCATCAGTCACTGTATTTTTGGGCAAAAAACATGCTCTTGGATTATATGTTAGGTTAGGAACAAGAACTATTTTTTCATTGTTCATATATTTTGAGACAGCCAATCCATCGATACTCTGAACGTAGCAATCATAGCCTTTAATGTTCTTAATTTCATTCGAACCAATATTTCTTGATTTTAATACTCGTATTTTTCCACTACTCTTTGTAATTTTTTTCGTAATTTGTCTGTCTCTGAAGACCTTAAATATATTAAATTCCAATTTTGAAGCAGTTTTGTCAAAAAATTCGTCACGATATATCAACCAGTAAGGATAGTTTTTTGGAAAAATATATCCTTGTTTTTTTATTGCCGTAGCATTGGTTATGTACGATTCTACTTCAACAAGATTATCGGCTAGGTCAGTTTTTTTAGTCGTGTCGATAATAAAACTCATTGTTTCTATTTTCACGCCCTTGAATCCTTTTTCATTGTAGTCAATGATTTTTTTGAATCTAAATCCTGACATCAACTCCCTTGTCTTGTTAAACTCTGGTGCATTAAGAAGGCTTTTCGGCACAATGAGCGAAACAAAGTTTCCCAACCCCAAACTTTTTTCAATAAAAAAAGAAAAGAGATTATTTGTGTCCTTGTTCGCAACTGGCATTCTATATTTTTCAAGCAACTCCTTATTGTCAGATAACTTTTTATAGGGAGGATTTCCAATAACAATATCGTATCTGTTCGAAAAATGGTGTAGCAAAAAATCATCATTAATAAAGTTTATCTTGAAATTTGATGGGACATTCATGCTTGGCAAAAGAAGCCTCAATATGTCCAATGAATTTGCATCAATATCAACAACATCTAATTGCACCTTTAAAACCTGTCTGTATTTTTCTATAATTAACGGAAGAAAATTTCCAACTCCAATGGCTGGCTCCAAAATCCTTAGTTCTCGATATTTTTCAGCTTCTGGCAAATCTTTGATTATGGTATAACAAATATCCTGTCTAGTATAATAAGCTGCATTATTTAAGCGTTCTGAGTTTGCCAGCTCTGCTATTTTGGAAAGACTAGGGTAATTGAGTTTTGAAACATTTTTTTTCAAAAATGCTTTAAGTTTTTTTATATCCCCCAAATCATTATCCTTGATAACATCTCTGACCTCATTATCGCTTAACACTCTTTTTGTGAGTAAGTTGTTTATCTTAGAAGCTATCTGTCTGAAAATGACAGTAGGTACACCCTCACCAATTGAATGCCTTATGGTCATTTCTTCTTTTGATAAAAATTTCTTTTTTTCTTCATCAGAAAGACCGTTTAATTTCTCTAGCGGTGCATTCGCCCATCTGAATTCATCGGGTATGGACATCATCCTCATTAATTCCCTTATACTGAAAACTCTATTATCTCTTGGATGAATTGTATTTTGACTCGCAAATATATCATTTCTTGTGTGTATACATGGAGCAACTTTATTCCAAAAACACCGCCTATATTTATCGCCGTTTTTATTGACGTTATGGATAATTTTTCCATTTATTTTTTTGTGTGGAATTTTTTTATTGTCGGTATTTTCAAACGCAGACTGCCCCTCCTTTAAATCACATACCCACTCCATCATTTCTGGGTTGTATGAACGAAATTGATGATATATATCATTAGAACTTATCTCTCCCATTGTAGATAATCTTGGCAGGTCGCCAATTACCTCCTTTAATGTTTTTTCACATAAAGCATCTGGAAATATATCGAACGGCGTGATTTCCAATAAATCTTTCCTTGTACCAATAACAAGTGTCCTCGTCCTACTTGACGGACTACCAAAATCCTTAAAATTCATTACTTTATAAACAATATGATATTTCCCTGAAAGATTTAATTCGATGGCTTCTTTGATTTTTTTATCCTTGCCGTCAATGTCTGTGCAGATTGTATTCAAAAATCCACGTACATTTTCAAAAATAAAAAATTTAGGATTAAACTCTTTTGTAAGCTTTATCGATTCGATAACTAAGGAATTTCTACTTTTTTCGTTTTTCTTCTTATGATTGGCAACTGATATGCCTTGACAAGGTGGGGTTGCCAACAAAACATCCAATTCTTCCACACCAAATTTCCTCTTATAATAATCAACTTCTTTGAAAATATTTTGTTTTGTAACTTCGTCTCTTAGGTCTCCAGAAATGTACCCACTTTCACGTTCACATACACTATTATGCTTTTGGAATCTTAGCCTTTTTTCTAGAAGTTCATTGGTTGCGATGCATGTGAAATCCTCCTGTTTAAAGCCAAAGCATCCAATTCCTGCTCCGCTAAACAATGTAATATATGTAAGTTTCTGATTTTTTTTGGTATTCTTCATACTTATAAAATAGCATTAAATCAACATAAAAACAACCGCTAAGTTAAGCCTTTTTCTAAAAATTTTACCCTTTGAGTTTAATTATGCGACCGAAGCAAGCTCCTTATTTTCCTAATCTTATAAATCGCATCTCTAGACCGTATATCCGTTTCATAAATCTCGTCCAGCTGAGAATCCGAATATTTGCTGAAATAGCTTAGTCTGACATCTTCCAATTCCTTGGCTTCGTCATTTAAAATGTTGTTATCCATATTTTTAAGGTGATTTTCAAAAAATTTCCCAATCCTGTGTTCGAGGCCTAATCTGCATTATTTTTAACACATCAAAGGAAACCTAGGCACCCCACATCCGCTTAACGAAAATCAAATTTTTTATTTTTTAAGTTTTGTTTAAGTTAAAAATTACTTCGCTGGATATTTACTGTAACACTCATCTCTTTCTCCTCTTCGCATGTCATCAAGCGGATTGGAAAGAGCGACTGGCAGTGTGCAATTTTTAGCCCTGCCTAACCTTTTGCACTGCGAATCCCATTTATCTATATAAAGTTGCTCCGAGTAATTTAAACATTTTTCTCTGCCAATTTCTTTTAAGAATTCATCCTCTCCTTTAAATTTTGCTGTACTCTTGTAAGTCTTGTAGCATTCATCCATCGCATCTGTTTTTTCTTTTTCAAGCGGAAGATAATTCAATGGTGGCATTGTGCAACCATCTTCCCGTTTAAGTTTATGGCACTCTGCATTTCTTTTCTCTATATATTTATTGTAAGCCTCCTGCTTGCATTCAAATCTTTTATTGGCGATTACGACATCTTCATTGTCTTCACTCTTAACTTCTTTGGCATTACTCACAGTGCTTACTGAATTGGTTTTATTTTGACTGACTGGAGGATTGTAATCGGCACATCCTGATAATAAAAATACCGCACCCAGTAAGCCTGCGACAGCCAGCATTCTTGTTTGTTTGCTTTTTCCCATAGCTTTGTTTTTTAATGGTTAAATTGCTGGCTGGAAAACACAAAGCTCCCCGCCAGCGATGACTTGCGCCACCCATATTCCTTTCGAAATACGACCCACTACAGGTGCTCTGAACGAGGAGCTTAATGTCCTGTAGTGGGTTTTGTCGCCATGCCTTGGATTTTACTCACAAAGTTTAGGCATTCAGTTGTTGATTCAATTATAGGGAATTTCCCATAAAAATCAATCCCGTTCAGAGCGTAATTTTTATTGATTGTTAAAGAACTTATCCTCTTACTTCGCAGGCATCCAGCACTCTGACATAATCTTCCTCCAGTACCCATACTCTTCTGAGCGGATATTTATCTTTTGGAGTCCTGCCTTTAAACGCTCCAATTTGCCTCAGCTCTTTTATCCATTTGTCGAACTTACCTCTGTAGTCGGCTGGAGGAATGGCTGGTAAGTATCGTTTTTTACAATTGCACATATTTTTGATTCGATTAAAAAATTAATAATAATTGAGTTAATTTACTTCCGCATAAGCCACCTCCTTTCTGAGTCTCTCGCTGGAAACGTGCAGGTAACGCTCCGTCGAGGTTATGGATGAATGTCCTGCTAATATTTGAATTGTTCGTAAATCAACGTCTTTCTCTAAAAGTCTCACACAGAATGAATGTCTTAATGAATGGACTGAAATGTGGTCTTTGTTTATATCCGCTTTTTTGAAATATCTTTTAACTAAAATCCTAAGTCTTCGCTTGCTCATTCTTTTTTTAAAAATACTCTTAATCAAAGGCTCGTCTTGATTTTTGTTTTTGATGAAACTTTTGAGCAGGGAGTTTAGATTCTGATTTATCGGAATCGTCTGTTCTTTATTTCCTTTTCTTTTTACTTTGATGGTTTTGTTCTTGATATTGATGTCTTCGATATTCAATCCTGCCAGCTCGCTCAGTCTGATTCCAGTCTCGACCAGCGTTTTCATAATCACCTCGTCTCTGCCTTTGTCGATTACCGTCATCAGCTTTTTAATTTCTTTCTCGGTCAAGTATTGAGGTTCTTTGGATTCAACCTTGGGACTCGGCATTCCTTTGGTCGGGTCTTTTTTGATAAACTTTTCGTTTTCTAAAAATTGAAAGTACATCTTGAGAGAGGTTAGCTTTCTGCGCCTCGTTATCGGCTGATTGAATTTATCGTTTAAAAAAGAAAGGAACCCTCTGATGTGGTTCCTTGTTACTTTATTTTCACTGACTTTTGAGTAATCCTCGAACTCCGATAAGTCCCTGATGTAAGCGGAGTAGGAGTTGGGACTTATTTCTTTTTCAACCTTTAAATAGGTTTTAAATTCGTTTATATATCTCATAACTTTGGCTCTTAACTTTGGCTTGTTTGAAGCTTAACTAAACTCGCAATGCGAGTTTAGCTTCGTGGCACAGGAAGTCAACTCGGATTTTTCCAGAGTTATCCACTCCAGCCAAAAGGCTCATAACATGCATTATGGGACTATCTCTTCCACGCACCGAAATACACGCCTGTCGCTGAATTCCCGCTCTGTGTCGCACTCATTGCGCTCATGCCTAAACTGATAGCATGGTCGCTGTATTTTCCGCTCTTGTGGTCGATTCGCCAGCCATAACTTTTTTCTTCGGCGTTTAAGTTTAGCAATTCTTCTTCCAAGTCCTTATGTGGATAAATTCTGATAAGGCCGTTATGAAAAAGATAGAACAAATTTTGAGACAATCTTTGGATTGAATTAGAGGTAAATGCGAACTCCTCCACCTTAATCCTGCCTCTAAGTTTCTCGGCTGTTCCTTTCATCTGCCAAGGGTCAAAGATATTTTTAACGATATTGAAATTATCGTTCGCCCAGAGGATATCCTTTTCCACATTACCGATAAGGACGGGATTCTTTTTCGAGCCTCTGTAAGTTTTCATGTAATCGAGATAAATCAATCCGTCGTCAATATCCTTGTGGCAAATCGAAAGCACAGTTCTATCTCGCACAAGTCCTAAGTCAACCGCCAGATAATATTTTAAATGTTCTTTGCCTCCGAGCTGAGGTTTCAGAACGGGGTCGATACATTGTTGAATTGCTTCCCTATTAAGGAATGAATTTTCTCCCTGACACCATTTGTTCTCATGAAGCCGTTGATAGACATGAGACGGCAATCTTTTTCTTTGCTGTTCCAGATATTCCGAAGTAATCCAATTCGCCAGATTTTTCTCGCTCCAAAAGAAATACATCTTCGGGTCTTTTTTCTGAATGCCAGCTTGATACAAATCATAAAGCAAAGAAGTCGTATCGCTTCCTGCGTAAGTCACAATGAATGTGAGCGGTTCACGTCTCACTGGCGATTGAGTCAGAGCGTCGTACAAATCCCGATTAGGCTGATTCCAAATTTCATCAAAGATAATTGCACTGCCATTTAGACCATGCAAAGTCGGAGCATCAGCCGACAACACCTTGTATAGACTATTCGTACTGGGAACAATAATCTCATCTCGATATATTTTAACTGAAGCGAGAAGTATCGGATTTCTTTCAATCGCTTTTTTAGTCATCTGAAAGATAATCTTAGCTTGGTCTTTATCTCCAGCCACGCTATATACTTCGGCATTCGGAACATCGGCAAAAAGCATATATAAAGCAACGCCTGAAGCCAATGTGGATTTGCCATTCTTTTTAGGGACTCCCATTAAAGCAAGGTTATATTTTCGGAGTCCGTTTTTATCTTTAGTTTGAAAAATATCTCGCAGAATTTTCTTTTGAAAATCTTCAAGTTTGATTAAACTGCCGTCTTCAAGAATGTATTGTTCTTCGAGAAATACGCAGATGTCCTGTCGATACTGCCATAATTTTTCATTCGTTATCGTCTTCATCTTTTTGAGGAATAATTATTTTTGCAGTTGCATCGCTTATTGGCCGAGCCTTTTGAAGAGCTTCAGCAAAACAAAATGACTGCACATTGGTCAAATTGAGCCTTGCTCTCGCCTGTGGGCCGATTCCCAGCGCTTCAGCTTGCTTTAGAACGAGACGCTCATAATTAGTCTTTATATTCAACACGGGCTGGATATCCAACCCTTTATCGTGAATTTGAAAAGGTCCGACCGAAGCTAGCCATTTCTCTACAATCAAAAGAAAACAAAAGTTTTTTACAAATCTGTCCGCAATCAATAAATCAGTCGGGGTCATATATCCCAAGTCGGCAATCTCGGAATAGATTTCGTTTTGCGCTTCCAATACTGCTTTGCAATCCTTTCTCCCCTTTTCAAAATATTCGCACTCGGCCGAGAAGATGCATTGAGAACATGAGGGAACTGGAGCGATGCCCGTACGCAAAAATTCAAAAGCACCATGAGAACGCTGGACTTCCAAATTCTTGGTAACATTTTCAATAGCCTCTGGAGACGCAGGTTTTCCTCTGATAATATTTCCCATAGCGATTTTGAAATTAACGAGTCGGTTTTTCTTCGTCTACTTTTTCCCACAAATACAGCCTGCAAATCTTCTCCAATCTATCGCCTTTCGTCTTACCCTCGCTCATATCCAGAGCGTTTAAAATTAACTGCTCTTGGTCTTTGGTCACTGCAAAGCTTAAGTAGACTGGCAGTTCTTTTTGCCTTTCTTCAGCTTGTTTTTTGATTTTATCCATAAATTCCTGAGTTACTCCTGATATAGCCAGTTTGTCCGAGAGCTGTTCCTGAGAAAATCCCAATTTGGAAGAAAGTTCTTCGAGCGTATGGCGTTGATTCAAATCTAAAATGAGCTGGGCGAGTTTGGTCGGATTGAATTCTCCATGCTTTGTATTCCAGCCGATGGTAAGCATTTTTTGATGGTCTTCATCAACAGGATTAAACCTGACAATAGGAACATGCTCGTATCCCAGAAGTTTTGCCACATTCCAACGATGTTCGCCATTGATAATTTCATTGTGATTATTAATGACAATGGGTTGCGCCACAAAACCGTTTTCCTTAATGTCATCGACCAATGATTGAAATTGTTCTTCCGACATTTCGTTCGGATTATATTCATTGGGTTTAAGCGAATCGACATCGACCAGTTCGACCTGCGAGATTATTTCGTCACTCATAGATTTATTCGGTTACTATTAAATATTCAACATTCTCTCTTTGACTCTTGGCTCTGCCTTGTTTGTTTGTAATGTTGTTTATCGCCCAGACATGGTCTAAATAATATATCTTGGCTGGTTTGAACTTCTGAACAATAGCTAGCAATTCTTCGCCTTTGATTCCTTTTTCCGAAGAAGGATTGTACCCCATTGAAATTACCCAGTGAGAAATAAACTGAGAAGCGGAGAAGAGACGCTCGAAATTTTTAATGGCTTCGGATTTATTGAAAGCTTCGTCATCCGAATCGGTATCGATTTTTTCTTCGAGAATCTGGTCGAGAACTTTATAGTGCTGAGAATAAACCAGACTGCCAGTGTAAGGAGTATCGAAATACGCTGTGTCTATTTTTCTTTTTTCGGCTTTCATTTTTTCCAAAAATTCAAAACAATCCATCTGATAGACTTCGTTGTCCCGGCCGTTGTCGATTATCGCTCCGTTGATTTGGTCTTTGATTTTCAAAAGCAACGGCAACGGATGAGAAATCATATACTCCACTTTCTTGGCTCTCGCTTCGCTGGACATCTCAAGGAGTTCCATTTCTCTGCCCTCGGAAATTAGCTTGCCATCAGCATTATGGCCGAAGCCTCCGAACTGACGAGTCATCATGATGAATTTATATAGCACGAATTCCAGCAGTTCTTTCTTGGGCGAACTTCTTTTCCTAGCATTGGCAAAAGCCAAATCTAAAAATTTTCCAGTTTCGCTTGTAAAAAATTTAGGAATAAAATGCTCGCTCACAAACATCTCGGATTTTACGGGCAGAAACAAACTGTATACGTCTTCACAAGATAAATGCACTTTTCCATTCTTTATAATGGCTTCTCCGACAATCTTAGAACGATAAGCAATGTCATTTGCTATAACTTTTTTTCCTGCGCTCTTGCAAGCCAAACTAACCGCACCACCGCCCATAAATACATCTGCCACAACTTCCCCTTTAATGTGTGGCAGTATGTATTTAGCGAGTCTGCGTTTGCCTCCATAGAATGGAACAAGCCCGTCGAATTTATTCTTCATCGATTTCATCTTCTTTAACGTTTTCCAAGAAAAATTTACAGGCAACAGCTATCGCATGAGCCTCATTAACTGTCTTGTAACGATTTCTCCACAAATCAAGCAATTCTTCTAGAACGCTTAATTCCGAAAAACTGAATAATGGATGAATTTGACGACCCGGAATAGTCTTCGGATAATCGGGCAACGAAATACTCCTGACCACCGCATCGAATTTTGAATCATTTTTAAATTTTGATTCCATAACATTTTTTCTTAATTTTTAAAGGGCTCCTTGCTGAATCCTGAATTAACTTTACTATTCCTTTTCTTCTGTTAATTTCTCATAACTTGTTTCTTCTATCCCATATTTTTTCCATATTTTTTCATCTACCCAATCTTTTAATGGCGGGTTAAAATATTCAAAAGTTATAATTAGTCGCTCGAGTGACTTTTCAATATTAGCCAACCGTTCTTCCGCACGAGCAGATAGTTCTTGCTTGTCATCCTCTCTCTTGCCTTTATTTTTCCAACACATCTTGCTACAAAAAACCTTGTCCGTTTTTGGATTTTTTACATTTGGTGCACCGCAAAAAGTACACATTCCATAACCTCTGTCTTCATTGCTCTCCATTTTTTTGGTTTAGCTGGCGAGGAAGCAGGGTTAGTATATCGTTCCAACACTGAATCCAAGACAACTGAAAATTTAAATAATTATAGTTTAATTACGCACTGATTAGTTTTGTTCTCTTTCAGTAGTTCGAGTACTGTTTAGTTTTTTAAAAAAAATAGGTACAGTTCCGTACTGCTCGTTCTAATTAATTAATATGTACTAAACAGAACTATGTTCATGATGTATGCCTAAAAACCATTCTCGGATTTCCCGTTATCGGCTTTCTTCCATCGTGGTGTATCGGGAATATTGTCAGGTGTAAATCTAATCCGTTTTCCTTTGAACTTGCCTTTATCTTTATCTTCAATGATTTCCAAAACACCCATTATCTCTAATTCCCTGATTCCGTATGGAATAAAATCTTTGCTAAGACCACTGTATGTATTAATGGTCTTCGTATAATACTTTATGGGCTTACCGTTAAAGTCGCTATCCATTTCCGTAAGAGTTGCATACAAAAGAAGCATTTTGACTTTGTTTCGCTTTTTGGAAAATACTTTGCGAATTATTCTGTTAATCTTTTTCTCCTGCCAACAAAATGGCTGATTGCGAATGCTTCTCATATTATTTTCCCTTAATTAAATCGGTTATATGTTTTTCCGCATTTTGGATTATCTCCGCCAGTTCTTTTATAGTCGAAATGGAGGCTTTTCGCCGTGCAGGAACGTTATTTATCCAATCGATGGATAAAGATACCAAATCGGGAAAGTAACCGCCTACAATCCAGCGAAATTCTTTATCTGATTTTGTCCCGTCTGGCTTTAATCCTACTTTCACACGATATTCCAGTGTGTAATTATTTTCCTCGATTCTGATTCTCGAGTCCTCGTCTATGCTTATTAAGTGTTCCATGTTTTTAGTCTTTCGGTTGCGCCTACCCATCATTCCAATAAGACAGACGCAACAAAAAGCAGAATGATTAAATTAATCTCCTGTCTATTTACTCCTATCTTGATATATTTCCTCTCGCTAAAGCTCTGACTGGCTATTTGCTGAAAAAAATAAATAACTTTTCGATAGCTTTAATCGCTATCACAAAAGCAGTTGCCACAAATATGAATTTTAACCAGTGATATTTGTTCATTTTTTTACCAGACAGTAAACCCCACTCGTCGAGACCGGGAGTGGGGTTTACTGGTCTCGACTAATTTATTTAAATGAAAAAGCCCAAAGAAAAATAAAAACAGATATCCTAAAGACTCTGTTCTAATTCCTTGAGCTCTTCACCAAGCAACTATACTCTTTCGATTTCTGGTCTGCTTTGGCGTTTGTTTTATTCAGTTTTATCTATTTTACCAATTAGTGTTTGCAACGTCAAGAAATTTCAGTTCTCTTGATACAAAATCAATATTTTAAATATTTGGCATGCGCTTCTTTCGCTTTTTCATTGCTATTTATTGCCACATAATATCGAAGTGTAGTTTCGTATCTAACATGTCCCAACATTGTACAAACCTCACTCATCGGACACGACCCAAAAACCAAATGGCTTGCAAATGTATGCCTTAAAATATGCGGAGTAAGCTTTTTATTGATTCCAGCTATCATCCTTTGTCGTTTGAAATATCGTGTCAGGTCTTGATTTTTTAACCGCTGGGGTTGTTTACCAGTAGTTATAAAAATTGCTTCGTTTTTGTCTGTCCTGCGACCAAGATACTGATTAATCCAAAACAACGCATCGTCCGTAAAAAATACCACTCGCTCTTTATTGCCCTTTCCAATTACTCTCGCCTCTTTGTTTTTGAAATCTATCGATTGCCGATTTAAACTTAAAGCTTCGGATATTCTCATGCCTGTTCCGAGTAATACCTCTACTAATGTTCTGAAGCGTAATCCGTAAAGCGGTCGTGTATTTATAGAGTCTCGAAATCTTTGAATTTCTTCAGACGTTAAAAAAACGACCTCTCTTCGAGGACGTTTTGGAATGGTGATTAAGTCAGGATTGATTTGGAGCGGAGCGGAGTAGTAGTCACGATAATATTTCAGAAGTCCTTTTATGCAGGCAAGACAGACGCTCATGAAGACTTCACTATTTTCTCGTTCATGAAGAATCTGTTTCAGTCGGAAGATATGCTCCATAGTAAACTTTTTCAATTCGACATCTCCCACATCCCGAACGAAGCATTTAAGTCGAGACCTGTAAGAAATTATAGAACTTTTGGCGAAGCGTCTCTCAACTTGTAACCAAGTCAGAAATTCCTCGGCTATATCGCTTATTCTTTTTTTAGTTTTAGTGTGTTGTAACATGGCAACGCCATGTTAGCTTCGTGACACCCGAAGTCAACAAAAGTTATCCACTTACCACCATTTCCACCAATTCTGTTTATAGTATTTATCCTTGATTTGTTTATCATTTTTTCTGCAACTTTCAATCTGCTTTTTTGACCATTTATAACCATTCTTTACCTCATTATTAACTATCCAATAATGCGACTGACATGGAAAACTCCAATTGCCTATTGATGGATATAGAGAAACAGCCTTGCCATCAAAAGTTAGTTGCCAGTCTGTTGGAGAAAATGGAGTCACAACTTCCCTCCCACAACCACAGCAACATTTATGAATTGCCGTTGCATACTCCATGGATATATAAATTACTCCATCTTCAATATTTTCTGGAATGTTTTTTACAAACCTAGGAGTTAGTGTCATCGTTGATAATTGTGTTAACGTTAATCTCATAACTTGAATTATATTCCTTTTCTAAGTCATGGTAAAATCCAAAATACTTCTTCATTTTAATCACAGCCAATGAAGCGTTAAGCGCATTAAGTTCGGCGATTTGGATATTCTGCGTGTAAGCATTATTTCCTCCGTCTGAAAATGAAATTCGCTTTTCAATATGGTCATTTTTTTCAGGAGTAACCATTGTCGTACGGACACAACCGCTCAAAGCACCATCAATAGAGTGAATTCCAATTCCTGCATCCACAAATGGAATTTTTTCTGCTATTAATTTTTCCGTTATCTGCTTTTTAATCATTCCTTCATCAATACAAATAAATACGAAATCCATTCCCAAAATTTCTTCCAGATTAGAACTTGTTATAAAACACTCCCTAGGAAAAATTTTCTTGTGTATTTTGGAATATACTCCATGAAGATAAGCGACTTTTTTAGGTTTTTCGTCCAGCCTTTTTTTTGAGGCGGCACCTGGCGTCCTAAATGCATTGTGCTGAAGAAAATCATCGCCATCGAATAAATAGATTTCTGCTTCTGTCTTTGAAATAAAATCCAAGACATAAGAGCCAGTTCCTCCGAGACCGATAATTGCCACCTTTAAACCTTTCAGTTTTGCTGATATTGAAGCGATGTCAGCACGAGAAGAATTTGTATCAATGTAATGATGCACAGAATCAGAATCATCTGTCTCAATAATCTTGAAAGTTTTGGCAGTCACTGCAATGTCTATGTGTTGCGCCTGAGAAGACAATATCCTTTCATAAGACACCACTTTCTGATAATAATCAGGATAATTTCCTGATGAGAGTTTACTGGAAAATGTATGATTTACAACAACACCGTCAATTAGAGTTTCATCGTGACTCTCATTTAATATCGCAGTAATAATGCTTCCGTCATGATTACAGGGAGGTTCGCCGATAAATCTCATAACATGGTCACCCACAGGATTAACGGTTTTATCAGAAGCTAATTCTAGCTTAGACACCAATGTGCCGTAAGTAATCTCCCTTTTGGAATTCACATACGGCACATGATGAACTAGCAAATAGCCATCCCTGACTTGAATTTCATATCCCTCGTCTTGTAGTTTTTTCAAGTCTGAGCTAAGACTTATTTGTTTGTGTAACATTGAAAATCATTCCGTTCTTAACCTTTACACTTTCTCCTTTTACCAAAGAACCTTCCTTCTTTCTGTCCTCGCCTCGTTTGTAAGTAACTGTATACACGACATTAGGGTCTTCTGAATAACTGCCAAAGGCAAGCGTAACTACCTCTTCGAACGAAATTTCTTCTTTTTTATCCCAATCGTGTGGACGTGTGTTAACAATTATAGATACTTTTTTCTTTTTTTCGTTTTCCATGATTTTGTGCTAGAATTAAATTAGTTAGGAAGGGCGACCGAGAACTACTTGTAGGAAAATTCTCAGTCGCTCTTGTTTTATTTATTGCCCCGATTGTACGGAGACTGATTAGTAGGTCTCAAGCTAACATTTTCTTGGCTAGCTCTTGACGACACGGCATCAGGCGTTCTTCCGAGCTTCAATCCAATCACCCTTGTCGGGGTGTTTTGTTTTGCCAGCGATTTCAACTGAGACACATCTTTCGATGTCCAATCTTTTCCGCTGTTTCGGTTGTATTTTGCCACAACTTTTTGTATTTGCCTTTCGGCTTTAATTTTTAGTCCTCCTTAGAAAAAACCGACTGCTCTTTTCATAGAGGCGATACTTAAAAAATAAGTATTTTGATTAATAAATAAATTTCTCTTCTTCGGTTTTCACGTATTGCAACTCGTTCACATTTGTAGGGTCTGGAATCGAACAAATTACTTGCCCTGCGATATATAAACCATCGCTAGCTACAATAGGCTTATGCTTTTCTTCAGTTGATGATGGCATAAGCAACATTGCTGACTTACCCTTAAATAATTTCTTGATTGTGGCTTTCCCATCGACTACCGCCAGTATGTTCTTTTTTTCTTCATAGCAATCTTTCTTCTCAAGAAGAACCAGAGATGAATCTTCTATTTCCTTGTTCATCGAAGAGCCAGAAGCTCTGACTAAATAATAATTTTCTCTTTTTCCTTTCAATAGTTTTTTATCAACTGAAATATAATCTTCAACATTATCATCAGCATAAAATCTTGGAGTTCCGCACGAAGCTAAACCATATAATGGTACAAGGGTCGTTTCATTCCATGTTTCTTCGCATTCGTATTCAGCCAATTTTATACTTCGAGCATCATTAGTTTTTGTGATGTAGTTTTTTTCAACTAAAGCTTCGAGATATTGACTGACCGACCTAGTAGACTTAAAGCCCAAAGAGGTTCTTATTTCCTCAACCGTTGGGGACTGTTCATTGTCTGCTATGTATTTGGATATAAAATCAAAAACTTTCTTCTGTTTTGTTGTAAGGCTTTTCATAAATTTATGTATAATGCTACTTGATATAAATATACAAAAGTAAATGGATTCTGTCAATAGCGGAGCGGAGTAGACAACGCAAAAAACGCCACTTAAGGCGTTTTGCGTAAATGTATTCAGCAAAAGTAAATAAGTATCACAACCTATTGCGATTCCCCGAACCGAAGTTCAGGGCTGACAACCTGCGTTGCCAGAGTCCTTTTAGAGTCTATTCTGAGTGACTCATTGCTGAGTCAATACATATCCCTTGTACAAAAGATATGGTTAACGATTATTTGGTTCGTTTCAACCGTTGCTGTTATTTACTGATAAATCAATAAATTACGACCAGCGGATAGCATCCATATCCCACAACACTTGATGATGACACCAAATGCCTTTTTGCGTGTGATATTCTCGAATGCTATCAATTCTCCCTAGAAAGGAGGTGATCCATCCACAGCTTCCGCTACGGATGCCTTGTTACGACTTCACCCTTATCATCGATCCCACCGTTGTCCCCGGTATAAAACAGGGCCTTCGGGTGTTACCGACTCTCTTGGTGTGACGGGCGATTATCTTCATAAAACTATGAATTGATATTCCCATCGTGCCTGCGGATTTCCCGCACACGACGAGCTCAATGCATTTTTTGTTTAAGCGCGAATATTCTTCGCAACCCCGAATCAGTGAAATGATCATTTTTCATAATCATCGCAAAAATTCTGCAAAAAATTTCAAAGTCACCATTTTTTGAGCGTAATCTCAAAGAATTCCTTTTGAAAAACGGAATGATAATTGTTTTCAAATCATGTCTATTGGCTACTTCATAGCGATAACAATTTTGATGATTGGCTCGTGTATCTTTTTGAAAATACACATTGCCACACCCAAAGAATTTTTTGAGTTCATAGAGAATTTTTTTATCTTTCTCAATGAGTTTTAAATAAAATCTTGGTTCAACTTTTGTTCTTCGCTTGACTTGTTTTTGGCAGTCAGGATCTTTCACATAAACAGTGAAGCTTCCCTCTCCATCGACAAGACCGACGACATAATTTGGGTTTATCTTCTCCATATGCAATGAGTGAGTCCTTCATCTTGATAAAAATCAAGAGTTACTATAACTCAGCTGACTTCTGACGCTGCGTAAGTTTTATTATATGATTTTATTATAACATAAAATCATAACAGCACCAGATCTCCCGAGGTCATTTATTATTCCATTCCATACATTCCAACTAGCCTTTTAGATGCATTTTCCCTTTGCTCACCACCGATTCAAAGGTCAATGCGACTTTTTATTGTTGGACTGCATTTTGTTTCCAGGTCCTTCGCCGTGCTCCTCGCGAAACACGACTACCTTTCAACTACGCTCCGATGACGAATCGGAGGAAGAGATTTTAACTCTTTTGAATAACAAACTGCTCGGCGCTTTTATTGTGAGTACAAGATCCGAGAACGTATTCACCGGGGCGTTCTGATCCCCGATTACTAGTAAATCCGGCTTCAAGGAGTCGAGTTGCAGACTCCTATCCGAACTGGGACCGGTTTTTTGGGATTGGCTCCGTCTCGCGACTTGGCAACCCTCTGTACCGGCCATTGTACCACGTGTGTTGCCCAAGGTGTCAAAGGGCCATGCTGATCTGACGTCATCCCCTCCTTCCTCCCAGACTTTTGTTCGCTAGCGAACAAAAGAATAACCAAATTACAAGATACAAGATACAAACAAATCTCAAATTTCAATAAACAAATTCAAAACATTTCTGTTTGATTTTTTGGAAATTGATTATTGGTTATTGTTTGGAAATTGTTACTTGGTCATTGGCGTTTCTTTTGAGCTATCGCTCAAAAGTCTGGGCAGTATCGTGTGACATGTAAAACACACGACAGGGGTTGCGCTCGTTTCCCGACTTAACGGAACATCTTACGACACGAGCTGACGACGACCATGCAGCACCTGCTAGGCACCCTCGAAGGCGGACTTATTTCTAAGTCTTGCAGCCTAGTTTCAAACCTTGGTGAGGTTTCTCGCTTACCATCGAATTGAACCACATGATCCTCTACTTGTGCGGATCCCCGTCTATTCCTTTGAGTTTTAGTCTTGCGACCGTACTTCCCAGGCGGCATATTTAACGCGTTAGCTACGACACTAAAAGGGTCGATACTCTTAATGCCTAATATGCATCGTTTAGGGCGTGGACTACTGGGGTATCTAATCCCATTCGCTACCCACGCTTTCGCTGCTCAGTGTCAGGAGTGTGCCAATCTAATGCCTTCGCCTTTGGTGTTCCTCATGATATCAACGCATTTCACTGCTACACCATGAGTTCCATAGATCTCTCACACCCTCTAGCTATGCCGTTTCAAATGCAGTTTTCGAGTTGAGCTCGAAGATTTGACATCTGACTAGCATAACCACCTACCAGCTCTTTACGCCCAATAAATCCGGATAACGCTTGAGGTCTCTGTATTACCGCTACTGCTGGCACAGAGTTAGTAACCTCTTATTCGTAAGGTACTGTCATTTGCATTCATCCCTTACAAAAGCGGTTTACAACCCGAAGGCCTTCATCCCGCACGCGGCGTCGCTCCATCAAACTTTCGTCCATTGTGGAATATTCTCGACTGCAGCCTCCCGTAGGAGTTTGGGCAGTTCTCAGTCCCAATGTTGGGGGCCGTGCTCTCACACCCCCTACCCGTCATAGCCTTGGTAGTCTATTACACTACCAACAAGCTGATAGGACATAGGCCTCTCTCGAAGCGATAAATCTTTATTCCGTAGAACATATCGTGTATTATTCCGGATTTCTCCGGATTATTCACGACTTCGAGGAAAGTTCCTATGCATTACTAACCCGTTTGCCATGTCACATCACTTAACCTTCGTTGATAGAATCTTTTATCCTCTTTCTCAGTTGCACATTAGCATTTGATCTAAGTTTTAAACTTTTTTCTCTATGCTGCGCATCTGATTTTGAAAAATAAGCTTCATAATATACCAATACCCAGGGTCTTAGATTTCGAGTATATGCTGATTTACCACCATTGTGATCAGCAACTCTCTGCTTAAGATCGCTTGAATAACCAGTATACATTCTGCTATTCTTTTTACTTTTTATAATATAGACATAATACATGTTTATATTATACAACAAAAACTAAGTGATGTGACATTCGACTTGCATGCCTTATCCACGCCGCCAGCGTTCATCCTGAGCTAGGATCAAACTCTCAATAAGAATAAAATTCTTCCGCCAAACGGCAGAAAAAATTTAAACGGTTTGCATCTTTATTTAAAGAAAAGACGCGAAAACTTATAAGCTCAGATAAACAACCAGACCTGTCGCGCGTAGCGACAGGTTTTAACCCGTCGTCCGAGGACGACAGGTTTTAAAGGACTAACCGCAATAAATTGCGATTTTGTCCACATCTACGATGTGGGTATAAAATCGCATCCTGAGCACAAAATTTTTAAAAATTTTGTGTCGAAGGATCTTATTCACAATCGTGATGTTGTCATTCAATTTTCAAAATACTATCCATAACTGCAAAGTGATGCGGAGAAAGAATTTTCCTTCTCCATACTTCTTTGAAGTTATAAAACAATGGTGACAGACACGCCCCGACAGTTAACAACGCCAGCTCAACAAACTCGCCCGAGGCTGTAAGATGTTGGCCATATAGTAAAATGTGTCCATCACCAGTTTATGATAATGGCGGTCGGGGGAAGCAGGTTCGGTGTTCTGCTTCCAGGTTTATATTTCTCTTGAAAGAGTTGCCCTGAATCCAAATTCCGAACTTTTTTTACTTCTGTTGGCCGACCGCCAAAATATTTCAAACAATAGGCGCGGTTGTACGCAATAAGTGTTTTTGGCAAAAATCTCTCGGAGCTTTGCCGACATCTGTTGATCGCACAACAATGAGCGCCTACTGTTTTATTTTCAAAAGTACAAATAAAAACACATCCTCACGCACATCTTTATGATATGCATCGGGATGTATTTTCCATCCCGTCGCTCACGAGCGACAGGACGCTGCCCGAATTTTTAAAATATATTACTGTTTTGCGGCGATGTGTCTTATTGAATTAAACAATCAAACACCTGCTTTTCTCAATTGCTTAGCTATTGTATCAGTAAGCTAAAACCTTGTCAATAGTTAGCGTTTAAACATTTATAACATTCGATTCATTCAATTTTATGCCTATTTTAAGCCATTTTTACTAACATATTTCCAATTCATTACTTTTGCATATTTTGGCATATTCATAAAAGCTTTTCCGCGGTTTTCTTTCTAATGTTTTGTAGTCAATTTCAATCAATCCAAAACGCGGTTTGTATCCGTAGAGCCATTCAAAATTATCCATCAATGACCAATGATTATATCCGCGAACATCCACGCCATTTTCAATTGCTTTATGGATAAATCTCAGGTGTTCTTTCAGAAACGCAATGCGTTCTTCGTCATTAATCCCAATATCAGTCGGCATACCATTTTCAATAATATAAATCGGCAATTTAAATTTTTCGCTAGCCTCTTTGAGCACTAAATATATTCCTTCCGGACATGAAATCCATTTCATTACATTATCTTCATCTTCTTCAATTGTAAATCCAAAATAAGTTTGATTTTGCGCGTCCATTCTAATATTTTTCCAATCAAATTTAATTTTACCAAGCCTGTAATAATCAATGCCGATATAATCTTGATAGTTCTTGATTTTATTGCCCAATAAATCTATGCGATACCATTGCGCAACTTTATTAATAGCGTTCAGTAAAATTCCGAACCCTTCCGATTCATACCAGTTGTAGAGATAAGTAATTCCAACCTGAACATTCGGTTTTATTTTATGAATAATTTTATATGATTCTCTGTATGCAGCAGCAACATTATTTATTGCTCTTAAAAATTTAAATGGATTTTTATATCCGGGAGGAAAAATGCCGCCTAGAAATCCTTGCCCCAATGGGACCATGGGCTCGTTGAAAACCGTAAATATATCAATAAAATCGCCCAGGTCTTTTGTCATTTTTTCAACATATCTGACAAAAAGTTCGATGGATTTTTTGTTATGAAATCCGTATTTTTTTTGAAACCAAATCGGGCTTGTCCACCACCAAAGCGTCACTTGCGTTTTTATGTTTCGGTTTTTCAAATCTCGTAAAATTTCACGATAATGGCTGATAACTTCCTCAGAAAAAACTCCTTCTTCAGTTTCTATTCTCGACCATTCTAAACCAAGACGAAATACCCCGCACCCCAATTGCGTAATAAAATCATGGTCGGTTTTGAAGCGATTATAATAATCGCAAGCAACTCCTGATTTTTCTTCTGTCTTTCCCTGTTTTTCCCATTCCCACCAGTCAGCGCTGGAATTGTTTCCCTCCACCTGATACGCCGAAGTCGCCACCCCCCACAAAAAGTTTTCTGGAAATTTTAATTTTTGCATAAGATAATCACCCTAACTTAAATTCCCGAATTAATTTTCTGCATGTTCCGTGTTCGCCCAAAACAAAAATTCCAATCGTATCCGTTTTAAATTTATTGATATCCCATTTTGTTGTTATTTCATCAGCAACTTTTTGGGCAGCTGTTTCATTTTTTAATTTTGTAAGTGTCAGATGCGGTTCGTAAATATCCATCAGATTCGGATATCCATATTTTTCAACATTTTCACATTGCTGGAATGAAAGTTTTTCAAGATATTCAGAAGTTTTATGCTTTTCCCTGACCCGCCCTTCTCTTAATGGATTTATTTTTTCAATGATAGTTTCGTGAATTTTTCTGATATTGTCGGAATAATAGAAGCATGGTCCAAGCCATCCAAGATGAGATTTGTTGCCCGTGAACATCATTTCTGCCGAAGGAATTTTTCTTGCTAATTCGCCTACCGCTTGAACTATTTTCTCCAAATTTTTTTCGGGAAATTCTCCCATAAAAATTGTAATGTGAGAGAAATATGCTACATCATCCAGCACAAAATATACGTCATCTTTTTCGGTAATTTCCTTGCTTAATTTCATTGCGGTTTTCGCAACATTTTCAGGAAGCCGAAATGCTATATCTAACCTGACAAATTTTTCCTCGCTCATTTTATATCAAAATTAAATCTTTGTATTTCTCGTCATCGACTTTTGTGTATTCAACAACTTCGAGCAGAATCTTTTTTCTAATATCATCCGGCAGAATAAAAACCTGAAAATCTTTCGGACCGATGCGCACTGCAAATTTTAAATCTGTTTCTAATTCCTGCGGGATGTATTTTACTCTTTTCCTTGTCGCCAAGGCAACATGAAATTTCATCTTTTTTGGCGCCAGCACCCGCAGAACAACGACATTTTCCCAGGAAGAAAAAACTGCCTCGTTGTATTCTTCGCTCTTTTCTGTATTAAGCGACATTTTTGTCTTATCACCTTTCACAAGAACCGATGCAATTTTTTCCCAATTTTCAGCATGGGCCAAATTGTTTTCAGGTTCTAAATTTTTCATATTTTGTATTTACACTAAATACCAAATACGATATACGAAATACACTATTTTTTCTTAATAATTTCGAGATTCCCCGGCATGTATTTGCGCAAAACTTCGGGAATCACAACAGAACCATCAGCTTGCTGATAATTTTCGAGAATTGCTATTAACATGCGTCCGATAGCTGCCGCAGTTGCATCATTCATGTGCATCAATCCTGTTTTTCCGTCTTTCTTTATAACTTTAGCGTTCAGTCTCCTTGCTTGGAAATCTGTCATATAATCAGAAGTATGCGTTTCTCGATATTTATTTTGACTTGGAACCCAACATTCAATATCAATTTGACGATAATCGGGCTTACCCATGTCCCCGCTACAAATAGAAACAACCTGATATGGTATTCCTAGTTGTCCGACTATATATTCCTGTAGAGCAATAATTAAATCTTGTTCTGCTTGTCCATTTTCAGGTGTCGTGAAGGACTCCATTTCCAATTTATCAAATTGATGAACACGTAAGATTCCCTTTGTGTCTTTTCCGTATGATCCCGCCTCTCTTCTGAATGCTGTTGAATAGCCTATGTATCTTATTGGCAAGTCTTCTTCTTTGATTGTTTTATCCATAAATATCGGCCCTAGCGAATGTTCCGCGCTTCCAACCAACAACATATCGTCTTCCTTGAGATAATAGCGATCTTCAATGGGGTCAAATCTGTCCATTTTCTTCATGATTTCAGATTTCACCATTACGGGAGGTATAACGGGAATAAACGGTTTGTCCGATAAATTTCCAACTTTTTTGGCAAGTTCCGAAATAATACTTCTATCGGTTAGCGTATGAAAAATAAATTGAATAAGCGCAAATTGAAGTAACGCGGCTTCACCTTTAAGATAATTAAAGCGCGCGCCTGAAATTCGTGCAGCCGTATCAATATCAATAATATCCAGAGCCTCTCCTAGCGCTACGTGATCTTTTGGCTCAAAATCAAATTTCGTTGGCTCGCCGATTTTGCGCGATACAATATTTTCATTTTCATCTTTTCCTATCGGAGTGTCAGCGGAAATTATATTTGGCACTTTCGTCATGAGCTGGTCGAATTCATCTTTTATTTTTTTGTATTCCGGTTCGGCAATTGCTAATTTTTCTTTTATTTCTTTTCCCTGCTCAAGTATTTTGGTTTTTTCATCTTCACTTGCGTTTGGAATGAGCGTGTTTAGCTTGTTCTTTTCGGCTTGAAGCTCTTCAATATGCTGCAGTTGGTCTAGACGTTTTTTGTCGAGTTCTAAAAGAGAATCCACATCCAAATCAACGTTTTTGTTTTTTGCCACGTTTTTAACTTCATCCGCATGTTCTCTGATAAATTTTATATCCAACATAATAGTAAAAAATAAGTAAATATATATTTATATTACTATCAAATGAGGCTGATTGCAAGAAAAAAGCCCTTTTTGGGCAAATTTTATGTTAACCATCAAAAAAACACATTTCTAATGTGTTCTTTAGAACGGTTCGGACAGACTCAGGTCAACGCGCTACGCCTATCGCACGGGGAACGTATTGGCAGTCCAAAATGACAAAAAAATAAACGACCAATGCTTTCCCGTATCACCCAGATAGACATCCCGCTACTAAGCCATGGGTTACGAACCGCATACGTACTACAACATTGTTAAATAAATATTTCACTTGCTATTTATCGCAAGAAATCAGCGGTTTGGCTGAATCAGGTTGCCCATGCTTGACCCACTCCCCATTTTGGCAAATCCAGTCATCTTCCCCGCTAAAAAACCTCATTCCGAGAATAATTACTACAAAAGCAAGAATTATCAATAAAATTATGCGATAATATTTTTTCATAAGTTTATTACATTTTAAATTTTTCAGCTATTATTGTTTCGATTCCCAATTCCATGGCTGATTTTTCAATTTCTTCGTTAAGCAACTTTTTGACCAATTCGGCTCCCCCTCGTTCTTTAATGGTAGCTGGATTAAAATTTCCATCATTATCAGAAAAAAAATTTTGAATTCTTATAATAGTCCCGTTTTTCTTAAGGTTTTCAAAAATTTTTTCAGCATCTTCAATCAGCTTATCTGCCATTTTTTTTGCTGAATCAGACAGCATTACATCTTTGAGACCGCTCGCCCCTGGAATTTTTTTCCCGTCATTGGTAATTTCACCCTCTAATACGTTTCTAAAAGATTCTTCTAAAACATTACCATCTTTAGCGCGCATAAAGTCTTTTTCTAAAAATCCCTCATTTTTAATCCGAAAAGCTACGTTTTTGAATCCTATATTAGCTAGCATATCCGCGTCAAAAACAACCTTGTCTACATTGTCTTTGGGAACGGGAAATTCATTTCCCTTATTCATCATCACTACAAATGGGTGATTCATGTGTCTATCTATAGCTTCTTTAATTTTTTGCGCTATTTCTTTTGTTATTTCTATTCCGTCAATTTTTTTGCCTATCATTTCTTTAAGCATTTCACCGGCATATTCTACTCCCTTTTCATGATGTTCCAGAAGATTGGAAGACAATTTTCCGCCATCATGCATAATTGTCGCCATTATAGCTTCAACTTTTTCCTGTTGTCCCAGATTTTCGACTTCAATGAGTTTAATTGCATAATCCAGGACAATTCTGTTGTGAACATCCAAATCAAAACGCATTCCTTCTCGAGAAGGCTCTTCTGCGATGTCTTGATTATATTTTTTTTCTCTCCAATTAATAACGTCTTCATATTTTTCCATTATGAGCTCTTTTTTTGAGAGAAACGCTTCGCGGTCTAATATATCTTCCGCCACCATCCCTTCTTTTTCCGGCACGTTTTGTTCTTGCCTAAATAATTCTTGCGGGTTCATATTTTGAAAAATAAAAAATTACTTTGGAAAAATGCATGCTTCCGCAAATTGTTATTTTCATATCCTTTTACACGCTTCGAAATTAATTTTTGGATTATTCTCATCAAAAATATCGACTACTTTATATTTACCCCTTGTCCAACACTCGCCGTTTTCAAGAAAATGCGTTACTTCTATCATTTTGATGCTTGCAATCGGACGCGACAATTTTTCATCTCCGCTAGTTCTGCATAGCGGTATTTGTCCCCCGCCCCAAAATTCACTATCGCTAAGATAATACAATCGCTGACCTTTTTTGAGAAAATCATAAACCCCGTCTTTTTCAAGATTTTTTGGAATACATTCTTCGATTTTTCTTTTTCCAGACTCAAATTCGGAAATATCCCGAAGAGCCAAGTCCGGATTGAATTCAACTTGAATACCCATATATAAATGGTTTTTTAGTTTATTATTTCCGTGATTTGAGAAAATTTTCTATTGAACGATTGTACGTTCTTTCTGCTTCGGGAGAAAAATAACAAGCCGGTAACTCACCTTTTTTTCTGTGTCCTTTAATACACTCGCAACACAACCCTCTTAAATCACATTCGTATGTACATGGACAATTTTTCTTATTTTCTTCTTTTTTACATTCCATAAATTTATTGTTTTTTCAGGTATTTATCAGCTTTTAATATTAAAACACAGCTTGGAGCATGTAAAATTTTACTTTCCATAACCATTTGCACGGCTTCTTCAAATTTAATTTTCACCAACCTGATATCCTCATTCTCTTCCGGATTGCTTTCTAAAAAACTCAATTTTCTAGCCAAAAATAACTTTTGCGGACAATTGACAAAGGTCGTTAGGGGTTCAGTTATGCCTAAATCAATCCATTCTTCCGCCACTATCCCCGTTTCTTCCTTTAATTCTCTTTTTGCTGTTTCTAAATATTCTTCATCGCTATCTCTTCCTCCGCTGATAGTTTCCACATCATTCTTTCCCAGGGCATAATGAAATTCATCCACCAAATAAGCAAATCCGTCATTATCAATTGGAAGCACTGAAACCCCATCCCGAGCCTTTACGATGCCAAATAATCCCTTCTTTCCGCCAGGTCTTATCACTTTTTCCTCAATAACTTCAATCCAGGGATTTTTATATTTTTGGATTGATTCTGTAATTATAAATTGTCCGTTTCTTTTTTTAGACATGGGTTTATTTATTTTATTACGTCCGCCAATCTTGTTTCTAAGAATTTTCTATCCAGAACGCTCAGAAACCAACCAGCCTTGGGACCGCTTTCTTTGCCAAGAAAACTTAGATAAATAGCCGAAAACAAATCTTTCGGATTAATATTGGATTCTTTTTTAATGTCATGCAACTTGGTGTGCAGTTCTTGACCGTCTAATTCTTCTTGGGATTTGATATATTCTAAAATCATACCCAGCGCTTTTTTCTGTTCTGCAGAAAAATTCTTGGCGCCTGCTGGAATTTCTTTTTCTTGCAGTTCGTAACGGTAATCTTCGGGCGCATATTTTTTGAGCCAATTGCTGGCATATTTTGCGCGATAATCAATTTCTCTTTTGTCTTCAGGAACCAAGGGTGTTTCTTTCATTTTTTCGACTGCTTCATAATTATCCATGTGCGGCATTTGCACTATAAAAGCAACCTGCGAAAAACGAGGCAAGAATCTTTTTTTCAGTTTATCTTTTGAAAAATTAACTATTCTAAAAATTCTTTCGTAATCATTTTCTTCCTGATTAAAAAAGGCGTCCGCCATTTTGTCGTAAGTATCATAGAGAACAGGAATCGTATCTCCATCGGGAATAAAATCTATAACTTTTTTGTATTCTTTTCCCAAAAGTAACAGCCTCAACATTTCTGGCGGAAGAAGATCTGCGATATCCCGCGAAGACGACCCGGCGCCTTTTGACGAAGACATTTTTCTGCCTCCGACCTGGAAAAATTCATACGGAACATTGAATGGCGGCTGATAGTTAAAAATCTCTTTAGAAATAGTATCGGCAATTTCTCTTGATCCTCCTTTTGTTGAATGATCCTTTCCGGCTCCTTCAATATCAACTTCCATTATTTTAAATTTCGCCGCCCATTCGACTTTCCACGGCAATTTTGCGTTGCCGTCAAAAGGAGAGTTCTTCCCACGATAACCGCATCCATTCGCCCACTTAACCATATTTTCTTCACAAACATATCCAACTTCTTTTCCATCAAAAGATACCGGTCTTGTAGTCCCGATTTTTCCGCACTTCTGGCAAATCATCTGAATTGGAAGCCAGTCCTCTTTTTTTTCCGCTCCTGAAACTTTTTTGTAAATCTCTCTTATTTTATCAGCATTTTCGAGAGCCAGTTTTATAACTTCATTATATTTGCCCTCTTTATATAAATCACTGGAACGATAGTGCTCGGGATTAAATCCAATTTCCTTAATGACATTGGTAAATTCTTCGGCAAAATATTCGGCATAATTTTTTGCTTTTTCATCGGGTGAAGGAATATTGCAGAGGGGCATCCCCATGAAAGGCAAGAATTTTTTTTGATCAAGATAAACAGGCAATCCATCCATTGGGTCAAAGTCATTTATTTCAAAGAAGTATTTGTTGGGAATTTTTTGTTCCGTCAATATCTCTGAGATTATGCCATGGATAGCAACACCCCGAAGAGACCCGACGTGAACTCTTCCGGACATTGTTTTTTCATCACGGATAATCAGGGGCTTACCCGAATTTATCTTCTCTTTGTACTCTTTTTTGATTTGTTCGACTAATTTATCTCCCCAAAACATAGTGGTAAAAAATTAATTATATACTAACTTTACCGTACTTGCACTAAATTGGCAAACAAAAACCCCGATTCTTCGGGGTCTTTTGCGTATCATAAAAAAAGCCAAAAAACTATCTAACGCTGATAATTTTATATTCGATGGTTCCATTCGGGGTTGAAACTTTCGCGGTGTCACCGGCAGTACGGCCCATGAATGCTTTTCCCAGCGGTGATTCGTTTGAAATTCTAAAATTTGCAGGGTCTGCCTCATTTGAACCTACAATTGTAAATTCCATTTCGCTTTTGTTGAATTTCACTTTCACGACAGAGCTTATCTGCGCTCCCTTTTGAGAATTGTCTTTTTCCGCAACCTGCGAATTTTTGATAATCATTTCCAATTCCGCAATTCTTGATTCGTTTTCATTTTGCTGCGATTTAGCTTCGGCATATTCGGCATTCTCGCTTAAATCGCCCTGCTCTTTGGCTTCTTTGATGGCTTGCGCAATTTCCTGTCTGAGCCTATTTTTTCGCTCATCAAGCTCTTCGTTAAGTTTCTTTAATCCTTCTTTGGTAATAAATCGTACCATAGGTCTTCTTATTTTTTAGTGTTTAAAAAATACCGCTCAAAAACGGCAAGATTAGCTATTATTAATACATCCATAGTAACAAGCAAAACTATAGTATACGAAAATTAATATTGTGTCAAGGTTTGTGGCATTGCAGCGTCAAGTTTACACTTGCGCACTCTTGTAGTCTTTGTATCGGCGTTTTACCTTCCATCCCTAATCCGCGATGTCTTTTCTGATAATTGTAATAATGCAGGAATAGGTTAAGTTTGTA
>Ga0247841_10000296_pt1 | contig 134207 bp, 131 predicted proteins | sample LaCruzMarch2015__2_FD_192410 | JGI IMG/M metagenome (GOLD analysis project Ga0247841, IMG submission 192410) | Freshwater microbial communities from meromictic Lake La Cruz, Castile-La Mancha, Spain - LaCruzMarch2015_18m | ecosystem: Environmental > Aquatic > Freshwater > Lake | place: Spain...
GCGCAACCCCTATCCTATGTTTCATGTGTCATAGGAAACTGCCCGCTTTAAGTGGGAGGAAGGTGGGGATGACGTCAAATCAGCATGGTTCTTACACCTTGGGCGACACACGTGCTACAATGGGAAGTACAAAGGGACGCCAAAGCGCAAGCTGGAGCAAATCCTTTAAAACTTCTCTCAGTTCGGATTGAGGTCTGCAACTCGACCTCATGAAGCTGGAATCGCTAGTAAACGTGAATCAGCCACGTCACGTTGAATACGTTCTCGGGTCTTGTACTCACCGCCCGTCACGTCAAGAGAGTCGGTAATGCCCGAAGAACCCCGCAAGGGGTTCGAAGGTAGGATCGATGATAGGGACGAAGTCGTAACAAGGCATCCGTAGCGGAAGCTGTGGATGGATCACCTCCTTTCTAGGGAGATTTTTTGGTGAACAATCAAAAGAGTCGAGGAGTTAGCGCCTGTTAGTACTGAAATAAAATCCTGGGTAAGCCCTTCGGCAAGCTCAGGACAAGCAAATAGTTTTATGGGCCTATTTGTCAGAAGACTGGTCCTAAACTATTTTTAGAAACAGTCTTTTTTATTAAAATAAAAATATGAATGAATTATTAAATAGTAAAAGAATGATAATTTATGTTTCAATTTCGTGGGTTGCAATTTTTATATTTTTATCATCTTTTAAGCCATTTTATTTTTTATCTAAAATTTTATACGCACCATTATTGAATATACCATCCGCTATTATTGGAATAATTGCGACATCAGCGTGGATAGTCTTATTTTTCTATTTTCTTTCAAAATTAACATTATATATTCTAAAAAAAATATTTCAGTCTAGAAATAATTAAAATTTTAAAGGGGCAACTAGCTCAGTTGGTTAGAGCGCGACACTGATAATGTCGAGGTCGGAGGTTCAACTCCTCCGTTGCCCACAGATTCAATTAACAATTTTTAATTACGAATTACGAATTTGAGTACATCGCATTTTTATTCGTAATTGATAATTCGTAATTTTTAATTGAATTCATCGCGGGGTAGAGCAGTTGGCAGCTCGCCAGGCCCATAACCTGGAGGTCGTGGGTTCAAATCCCACCCCCGCAACCATAAAAAATAAAAATAAAAAGAGGGGGTGGGTGCAGAACCCACTGTGTCGGCGTGGGGCTTCCGCCCCTTCAAATCCGGCCCCCGCAACAAAATTGCGTAGCAATTTTATATCACGCCTCGGTAGCTCAGTGGTAGAGCATGCGACTGAATTTTCGGTCCCTCTTGCGGTAACGCAGGAGCGCAAATCGGGTGAATTCGAGGAAGCCTAAATCCGCCGCTAAACGGCGGACACGGTAATCTCGAGCCAAGCTTCATTCGGGTTTAGAATGAGGAAGGTGTAGAGACTAGCAGGTGAGCCCAACAATAATCCTGCGTAAGCGCCCGACTCCGCACTCTTATAAAAGAACGGAGATGAAATAGTCCGATCCTTGGATAAATCCAAGAAAATATTTGGAAAATCGCAGTGTCGTCAGTTCAATTCTGACCCGGGGCACAGTTGCAATAAAATTGAACCTATGATATAATGACATCATAGGTTCAATTTTATGAGACATGACAAAAAAATCGCCATTAATTTAAGGCTTACTGGCCAAAGTTATTTACAGATCAGCCAGGCCTTACAAATTCCTAAAAGCACCTTAAGTTACTGGCTAAAAAACATTAAAATAAGCAAACAAGCGCAAGAAAAAATTTCCAAAAGAGCTTATTCAAAAAGCGTTGAAGCATTAATTAAAAGAAATAAAAAACAAACTGTTGTCGCCGGCTTAAAAGCTCAAACTATATTGGAAAAATCGGCGGCAGAAGCTAAAAAGTTAGCTAATAATAAATTATTTGTCGCAGGCGTTTCTTTATACTGGGCGGAAGGTTATAAAAAAGGCGCTTACGGCAGTAAATATAAAAGTGTTGATTTTACAAATTCCGATCCGGAAATGATTAAGGTAATGATGAATTTTTTTAGAAAATTTTTCAAAATTGAAGAAAATAAATTCAAATTACTATTAATGGCTCATCCGAATATTAATATTAATAAAACAATATTATTTTGGTCTAAAATTACTAAACTACCTCGTTCTCAATTTACAAAAACCCAAACAGCCATAAGCAAATCCAGTAAATTCGTTAGACCAAAAGATTCTTTACAACATGGGACTATTCATATTAGAATTTATGACGTTGTAATGTTTTATAAAGTCATCGGCTGGATTAATGGATTAAAATATAGTTTAATGTAATTTACCGGGGAGTAGTATACCGGTAGTACGTCTGCTTTGGGAGCAGATAGACCGGGTTCAATTCCCGGCTCCCCGACAATCCATTGCAGGCGGGTATCGTATACTGGTATTACCTCAGCTTTCCAAGCTGATGAAAGGGGTTCGATTCCCCTTACCCGCTCCAATTGACAAAAAACCATTACTAGGCTAATATTCATCAATAACCGTCATTGTAAAAATTAATTAATAAGCAATAAAAACATGTTAACTATCAGATTATCAAGAGTGGGAAAAAAGAATAAACCATTATATCGCGTCCTCATATCGGAAAAACAAAAAGACCTGTATGGAGACTCTTTGGAAATTTTAGGCTCTTACAATCCGCACACCAAAGAATTAAAAGTTAATGCCGAAAAAATAAAATACTGGATTTCTAAGGGCGCCGGCATATCCAACACGGTAAATAATTTGTTGATCGAGAAAAAAATTATTGAAGGCAAAAAAGTAAAAGCTTCAAAGGCCAGATTGGCTAAAAAAGCCCCGGCGCCGGTTAAAGCCGCCGCCGAACCGACTCCGAAAGAAGCCGCCCCGGCCGAAGCTAAAGCCGCCGAACCAAAAGCCGAACAACCAACTGTCTAAAACTGATTTTACCCGGCAAATTGACAAATATATAATTTATGTTAAAATAACATAATCCCAATAAATTTGGGTCTAATTATTAAGAGATCTTTCAATTCTGACTGGAAATTTCACAAGTCAGTCTTGCAAGAAAAAGAAAACTATGGCCGCTCAACCATCCGATAAAGAATTCTTGGAGTTCATCGCCAAGTCAGTTGTCTCTAACCCTGATGCAATATCAGTGGAAAGAACGGTAGACGAAATGGGAGTTTTGTTAACGCTTAAAACCGACCCGGCCGACATGGGCTACATTATTGGCCGAAAAGGTCAGACCGCTCAAGCCATCCGAACTTTATTAAAGATCGTTGGCGCGAAAAACAATGCTCGTGTCAATCTAAAAATCTATGAACCGGAAGGTTCTAGAAGGCCTGCCAGAAGCGAAAACGAAAGCGCCGGCATTGACACTTCATCCGTTGATGATTTAAAAATCTAACTTCCTATTTGTCATTCCGGCCTTAAAGCCGAAGGCGAGCCGGAATCCATTTCCTTGAAATAATAAAATTTACAAAAAAACCACACACCGTTGTGGTTTTTTTGTTATAATAGTATTGTCATTGCGAGGAGCACATATTCGTGCGACGAAGCAATCTCTTTTTTCGTCATCCATGGCTTGGCCAGAGATCCATTCCCCGCTCCTTGTCATTCCGGCCGCCGAGCCGGAATCCCCGCCCGCCATGCAAGCCAGCTTGCTGGCGTTGCGGGCGCGGCATTTCCATATTAAATTTATTACTAAGTATTTTATGACATTCCACATCATCACCATCTTCCCAAAAATCTTCGACTCTTATTTTAACGAGAGCATTCTTAAGCGCGCTCTAAAAAAGAATTTAATAGACATAAAAATCCATAACCTGCGGGACTACACGACGGATAAACATAAAACCGTGGACGACACGCCATTCGGCGGCGGCGCCGGTATGGTTATGAAAATCGAGCCGCTCTATAAAGCGGTATCAAGTATAAAGTATCAAGTATCAAAAAATATAAAAAAATCTCTTAATACTAAATACTTAATACCTGATACTAAAACCATTTTACTCTCAGCCAAAGGAAAAACTCTAAATCAGCAGATGGTGAAAAAACTTACCAAGTTTAAAAATATAATCTTCATTTGCGGCCGCTACGAAGGCGTTGATGAAAGAATCACTAAATTTATTGACGAAGAAATTTCTATCGGCGGCTACGTCTTAACCGGCGGCGAAATCGGCGCCATGGCGATTATTGACTCTATTACACGCCTACTCCCCGGCGCCCTAGGCAACGCCGACAGCGCTAAATTTGAATCGCATTCCATAGCCGGCGTTTTAGAGCATCCGCAATACACTCGCCCGGAGATTTTTATTACCACCCCCCTTCAAAAGGGGGGCAGGGGGGTTAAATTACGCGTCCCAAAAGTACTTTTATCCGGCAATCACAAAAAAATAGAAGACTGGCGCGTCAAAAAATCCAAACATATTTAATTGTCATTGCGAGCGACCAAGGGAAGCGAAGCAATCTAACATATTTGCTATTTTCACAACTCTCCTTGTCATTCCCGCGAAAGCGGGAATCCAATTCCTCTTATTATACCTAATTTTACCATAAAAAAATTAATCTAGTTAAAATATATAAATATTGACTTTCCTTGTTTCTGTGCTATTATAATAAATTGGTTATTTCAGCGTTTTAAGTCAACGTATGATAAAGATCGGACATTACAACTAAACAAACAATAGAACCTTGGGAGGAGGAAAAAAATATGCTTAGCAGATATATCGCAATCGCAGTCGTAGCCGTGTTAACCGGGGTGGTATGTTATTTTATCGCCAAAAAAAATGGCAGAAATCCTATGCTGTGGTTTGTGGCCGGAATTGTTTTTAATTTCGCGGCTATCGGCCTGCTTCTACTTCTTAAAAACCTTAAACTGACGAAAGCTAAGCGAGGTGAGCTATGAACTTCAAATTATTGTTGAGAGGGTTGGTAATTTTGTTAGCCTGTATAGCCTTATCCGTGCTACTCTGGGTATTTTCCAAACTACTCGGGATTTACTGGATTTATGGGCTATTCTTCGGTAAGGTTATCTCAATCTTCGGCCTGGATATTGTTTTTTCCAGAATGATCGCTGCCTTGCTGACTATTTTAACCTTGTTGAGCTTGCCGTGGTTCGTTTCTTTTCTGTTTCTGGGAAGAAGGAAGGCGTTGGTACTAATCGTGGGCGTGGTGCTAATAATTGGCGGAGCCTTTACCGTTTACTACGGTTCTGCTGATATATTTTTTGACCGCGAAACCGGCAAATCAGTAAAGTACTACGTTAAAACCCTTGACGGCTTTAAATTTTCTAACTCAGAAGATTATGATCCGAGATTTGGGATTAAGTATAAACCCATCACCCCCGAAGTTGTTAAGGAATTCTACTCTTGGGAAAAAACAGGTAAAATGCAAAACATACCGAAAGTTACCCAGGGAAAATACTTTGACCAAATAACGGGCGAACCGATTGTTTGGTATGCGGAAAGATCTCAAACAGAAATTGAGTTATTCTCTTTGCCTGGCCATGACCCATTGACCGGTCAAGTTTTAAAAGTTATAACCGCCGAGATAATCAAACAAAAAATTCCAAAGGTGCCAGAAATAACAGAAAAATGGCCGGACGGATTTACCCTTGATGATTATCTTGCTCAAGTTTGCCTCCACGACCATGCACAATCGGCTAGCAAACTTTTTCTTGATTGGTACCTAAGCTTTAAAGGAGGTGATGTTAATTCTGAAGCCATGGAAGGTCAAGCGACCAACTCTTATTTTTTTTCTAGCGGAGATAAGGTTGATTCTGCAACCCTCGTAAATTATAATGGGAAACCTTACTTTATGGCTGTCGAAAAAATTATCTTTAAAATACCTTACACGATAATCGGCTCGACTTACAGTGCAATTGAAAAAACTGGAATTGATACTGATGGCAGTATTATTGACAACCGGGGAATAGTATATATACCCAAAACTGTGCTCACTTCAGGATCTACCTTTAGTTTAGTTGCTGGAGAAAGAAAAAGAGTTATTTATATTATAGAATATGTTGACCCTAAATACCTGGATAGAGGCTCTTTCTCTCATAGTAATAAGATAGTTGTTCCTTTCGCGAAAAAATAAAGCTACACAAAGCTACTCAAAAGAGTAGCTTTTTTTTAAATAATTACACCTAATTTTAGCTACAAAACCGCCATATGTGTGTGCACATTACCAAAATGATTGACTTTTTTTTGATTTTATGCTATTATAACAAGTTAGTTCTTTTGATATTTTTATATCAAATAGAATGAAAATCGAGCCTTTTTCCTCCCTCTTGACCTGTTTATTTTTAGATAGGCCAAGGGCGAGGAAAAAGGTTCGATTGCCGAACCTTAAAAATCGAGAAATAAAAAATAAAATATAAAAAAGAAAGGGAGGAAAAAAGATGAATATAGAATTCTTGATTGTTGTTATTTTTGTTGTAGTACTGGAAACTTTAGTGGCTATTTACTTTTACCGCGGAAAAAAACGGCTTCAGGATCTGCTACAGGCAAATGGAGTTGAAATTCTTGAACTCGAAAAAGAAAAAACCAGATTTAGGACAGAAGAACAGCGCATTGCAACACAAGGTGCTAAATCAAATGCCGAAGAAGCAACTAAACAAAATGAGATAAAAAGAATGTGCACAATTGATCAGGCTACTAAAGTGATCCAGGGCGAGATTGCAAAAGAAAACACTTTGAAGGAGTTACTTAACGTCAGAGCGAAAAATACGGCGGCAGAAATTCGAGAACGAAAAACAAAGATAGCCGCTGGAATCGATCCAGATTTCGCGCCCCCTGCGCCAAAAACCAGTTTAGAAAAAATCTCTGGCTATTTGCACAAACATTGGTTTTTGTCGTTCATAGTGTTAATCATATTGATAATAATACTCAACAAACTGCACATTATATAATGGAGGTGATACAATGGCAAACACAGGTATAGGAAAAGAAGCTGCGGAATTTGCAACGTTTTTCACTGGCGGAGAGATCTTAAAAAAAATATTCTCCGTTATCGGAACCACTATTCACGAAGAAGGCATAAAAACCTTAAAAACAAATATATTCGGGATAGGGGTTACGGATGAAATTTTGACTGGCGATGCCTTCGCTATAGCTGTTAATGAACTGGGAGTTTCTGTTGATGATGTCATCAAGGTAGCTGACGTATTGGCAGGATATCGTCTATCGGTTAAAAACAAACTTACAAACATTATCGGGCGCGATGAGCAAGAACTCATCAAAAAAATTCCAACTGTAGAAAATGAAAAAGCTATAACGATAGAAAGCAAAACTGTCGCTAATATGCGCGGTGCCCGACTAATTCTCTTAATGTCAAAAATGTCGAAAGGGCAAATCGAAACCTTCTTGAAAGGCATTGATGCAACTACCACTGCCATGGATCGCGTTAAAGAAGGTTTGGACTTCATCCCGAAGTATTTGGACGGCTTAGATAAAACAGACAAAAAAAAGAAGGCCGAACAATTTAGGGATAAGCAAAAAGAAAAATTCGAAACTCGTATACAGAAAAGGAGATAAGCAATGGAAACATTTCTAGCATGGATAGAGGGCGGTTACTACTGGTTATGTAATTTTGTACTCGACCTCGAGGAATCGGCGATAGAAATCAAAAATTTCGTACAAGTATGGGCCAGAAGACTCGGTATAGCATCAATGGCATTACTGGCTCTTGCCGTATTATCAATCTGTTTAAAATCGGAGTGGATGATCGTCGTATTAAGTATAGTATCAAGTGTTGTCGCTCTGTTCGCATGGTATTCCGGCAAAATATTCGTCTCCTCCTTAAACATCGTTCCCATCGGAACAGCAACAGTTGAAAAAATTACTCAGGAAATAAAAAAACTTCTCTCTCCTATCTGCACATTATCACTCACGTTGGCTTTTCTTGCTTTTTGGGTAGGCATTAACGGAGCGGCGGCGCTTTACACTAGGCAATTTCTGATAATTTTCCTGGCTACCTTCTTTACTTTCGTCGCAATGGTATATTTCGGCAAAGAGACCAAATATGCCGGAAAAGCAATGACTGTGATAGTTGTTTTCATGTTGTTGCAATGGGCCTTCCCGGAGCAATATCGATGGATTCACCGAGCTGTATATTCAACGTCGCAGTATGCTGGCAGTGCCACCGACCGTTATAGTTTAAATCGGCAGGCAGATGCCAGAGCTACTTATGCCATCGTCAGAGAAAATTCTGCCTTATACGATGGCAATAATGTAGTAACCAAAGAATCAGTAAAAACCGGCCAAACAGTGCTGGTGGTCAAGATAAAAGAAGACCTGCCGAACAAAAATGATCTTACCGAACCACTTGTACAAATTGTCCTGAAGGACGCACAAGGTAATTTTGCAAACCCAACGGGAACAATTTATAAAATACCACGGCCGAAACTGGCCAACTATATGGTTGCATCGGATATCTACAACAACCTATACATCAAATTGCCCAAAGTCATCACTCTTACAAAAAAAGGAGAATTTGGAGGAGCTCTGCCTTTTTCAGAAGACCAGACTGTGATTGTAACAGTCAGTAATAACCCGTCAATAATGAAATTCCCCAATGGCGGACAGGTCGACCTTCCAGTTGGAAGTCAGCCATATTCAGTCAAAAAAGGAGATAAATTGTTATTTGTAGGCGCAGGAGATTATGAATCCATAATTACTGTGTCGAATTAATAAACGCCAACGGTAGGTCCTACGCATACAAGCGCTTGGATCTACCGTTTATTTTTTTGCAAAAAAGATGTATAATATATATAGATAACATTTAAATATTAAACACTTTTTATGAAAAAAATATTTATACTTTTTTTAACGTTTATTTTTTTATTTATTTTTAATATTGCTGCTACAAAAGCAGATTGCGTTTGCTCCAGCGGTCAAATTTTAAAAAGTGGCACAGTTTCAATAGAAGAATGTACAGCATTACAAAAATCTTGTTCGACTACGTCCGGCACCGTCTCCCTCCCCAACCCCCTCGGCACCGGCACAGCCAAAACCGATATCCCCACTCTGCTCGGCACCGTCATTAACTCCGTCCTTGGCGTTATCGGCTCATTAGCCTTAGTTATGTTTATTTACGGCGGCATTACCTGGATGCTTTCGGCCGGCAACCAGGAGCAGGTGACTAAAGGCAAAAACATTTTAATCTGGGCGACCGTCGGCATCGTGATTATCTTTACCGCCTACGCATTAGTTAGATTTGTCTTAGCAACGGTAACAGGAACGGCCGGATAATATTATTTTAAAACTTTAAATACAAAAAAACACGGCCATTGCCGTGTTTTTTAATTTATTAATAAATTAGGGCGAGCCTAGAAAAATTTAGGTTAAAATTTATGGCAAAATTTCTTTACAAAATTTTCCTGTTTGAGCCGTCTAGGCGAGTTGAAAATTTTGTTAGAAATTATTGGCATAAATTCCTAAATTTTTCTCCAGCTCGCGATTTTTGCGCCGCTTTTTTTAAAAAAGCGGCCCCGAGCGGAGCGGAAATACTAGCGAAGCGTAATGAATGAGAAAATTTAAAAAATAGAAATGGTAAAATGTTTGAATGAGTATTTTACAAATGGTCGATATAATAATCTTTCTGGATCCCGGGTCAAGCCCGGGATGACGAAAGAAATTAGATTGCTTTGCTACGCTCGCAATGATAATCAACTAACTAACAGCGCCGCTCCAATCGCTCCGGCGTTGGCGCCTAATTTGCCTTTTATTATTTTAACTGCTTTTGACTCCGGCGATTTAATATACTCCCGCATAATCTTCTTCGTGCGCGATAAAAATAAACTGCTTGATTCTATAACTCCCCCGCCCACGATAATTATTTCCGGATCAAGCATATTAACTACGTTAGCCAAACTTATGCCTAAATAATGGCCGAACTCATCATAAGATTTTTCCGCTAAAACATCGCCGTGATAAGCTTCATCGGCTAAAGCCGCCGGACTGTTTTGCATTAATTTATGGTAGGCTTCCTCTAACCTCATGCCTCCTATAAAATCAACCGTTAACCAACCCACTTCCGTGGCCGAACCGTGCGCTCCCTGATAAATTTCGCCGTTATGCCAGAAGGCGCCGCCGATGCCCGTGCCGACCGTTAGGCCGAAAACGTTAGCGCGATTTTTGCCCGCGCCGAACTTCATTTCCGCGCGCAAAAAACAATGCGCATCATTATCGATTTTAATCTGCCCGATGCCTAACCGGGCGCTTAAATTATCCGGCAGCTTAAGGCCGTTTAAGAGCGGTAAATTCGGCGCTTCCACGATTTTATTTTCCTTTAAATCCAGCATGCCGGCAATGCCCACGCCCATAGCCTTAACTATGCCGCCCGCGGCCTTGGCTTTATCCTGAAGCGGCTCAACTAAAGCTTTAAGCATAATCATAAAATGCTCTAAATTATCTTTAGGCGTGGCTAGAGTATAATCAGCCGCTACGTTTTGGCCGTCAAACAAAACCGCGCTCATCTTAGTGCCGCCGATATCGACGCCGATAATGTAATTTTTATTTGGTTTATTCATATATATATCTACTGTCATTGCGAGCGACCGGAGGGAGCGAGAAATCCCTTATACTCTAAATTTTAACCTTTAAGCGATTTCTCTCCCGGCTCAAAGCCGGGGTCGAAATGACAGCTATCTTTTATTAAAAAGAGTTTTAGCGTAATTCCAAACTTCCGGCCGCCCCTGCGCCATCTCCCAATACCACCATTCAACGCCCCAAAGGTAAAATTCGCGAAAGCCGGTTTGGCGGCCGAACTCAATCATCTTTTTAAACTTCTCTGAATCCATGGTTTTAGCCCGCTCGGCCGCGGTTGCGTCCTGATACGACTGGTTGCACCAGGGTTCGGCCTGCATTTCTATAACTATCCATTCTTTTGGCTTGGCGAACAGGCCGGCGATATTTTTCTTAAACTTAAAAAAAGCCGGCGTTATGGGATAATGGATATAGCTTTTAAAAATATTGGAATAGGTATTTAAATACATGGTGGTGCCGAAAATATCGGCCCGTCTGGCCGCGCCTATCCAGTAAGACAACTCGCCGGAATCGGTAATGACGATCGGCCGGCTATCAAGGCTTTTCGTTAAAGCGATTTCCTGGTCTAAAAACTTAGCGTCAAACTTCGGGCAATCGCCAAAATGGGATAAAAACGGTTCGTTTTCTATTTGCCAGGCAACAATATTTTTATCGCTCTTATAGCGCTCAATCACTTTCGCCAAATAGGTTAAAGTGCCGCTTTCAACTTGCGCTTTCAGCCTGTCCTTGGTCCAATCAGGAAAATGGCATTCTGGCCAGCGCGGCAAACGGGCGCCAACCGCTAAAATAATTTCAACCTGCCGCTCGCCGGCTTGATTTATTTGCCAATCGAGATCTTCCCATAAATAATTTCCCTCTTGATTTTCAATTTCATTCCAGTAGGCCGGCAATCTTATTTTTTTTACCCCTAAGTCGCCAAAAATCGATAAATAAACTTTCCGCCAGTCAAGCCCTAAACTTTCCGCCTGCTTTTTTGAAAAAGTCACGCCATATTCCAATTCCGTCGGCTCGTAAACCTTGCCCTGGCTAAAAACAAAAATAAAAAACAAAACTAATATTAAAACAATCAGTAATATTTTAAACCGATAGAGATTTTTTAACATAATTGGTTGTTTCTGCTCGGCCGCGGCTTTAGCCCGATTATTTCACTGGTTACTATAGCGTAGCCCCGGTAGTCGCCCCGACTATCTGATTTATGATAAACGTGGCCAAAGCGTAAGAGGACAAAATTATAACCAAACCGATAATCCCGGCAATCAGCATCTTCTTGGCCCCGGCGACGTTTTCTTCATTGCCGCCGGCCGTCATCCATTTAAAGCCGGCAAACAAAATAATGACCACGGCCAATATGCCTAAAAAGCCCAAAATTACTTTAATTACATCAACGATTATCTGCCGCGGATCTCTAGCCGCGCTTCCGTCCGCCAGGCCGGAATTAGTATTGACATATTGTCTTTGGGTCGAGCCACCCCAATAATCATCCACGCTTACAGCCATAACCTGGCCAACCGGAGCTAAAACAAAAATAAACGCCGAAAAAATCATGGCCGCGGCGATAATCTTTCTAAAAATGTTTTGCTTCATCTCATTAGATGCTTTTTTTATCATAGTTTTTGTTGAAACCCGGCGATATTTTAAAATATCCAACGGGATTCGTTGTTTATATTAATAAAAATTATTACCAAATCACCGGCGTGCCGGAGACCGATCCGACTATTTGATTTATGACAAACGTGACCAAAGCGTAAGAGGACAAAATTATAACCAAACCGATAATCCCGGCAATCAGCATCTTCTTGGCCCCGGCGACGTTTTCTTCATTGCCGCCGGCCGTCATCCATTTAAAACCGGCAAACAAAATAATGACCGTTACTATTATGCCTAAAAAGCCCAATACTATTTTAATTATATCTACAATCGTCATTCTGATGTCTTTGGGCTCGCTGGTACCGTAAGCTTGGCCGACTTCGCTAAGGCCGCCTTCGCCGGCTTTCTCCCACCAACCGGCGGCCTTAACTTGATTAACCGCGTTAAAATCGGCGCCAGCCGGCATTAAGGTAAGGCATATGGACAAAAATATAATACTTAAGCTATACTTAAAAATTCTTTTAGTCATAAACATATTATTTTGCTATAATTTAATTAGATTAGACTTATTAATATTATATCTAAAATTAGTAAATCAAGCAAAGTTATGACCTTATCCGGAAAAATCGCCTACAACACTATCATCCAAATAATCGGCAAAGCCGTTGCCACTGTTTTAGGTTTAGCCGCCATTGCCATTATGGCCAGATATTTGCGTGAAGTCGGTTTCGGCCAATATACCACCATTATTACTTTTTTATCTTTTTTCGGCATTATCGCCGATTTCGGCTTAACTTTAGTAACTTCGCAGATGATTAGCCGGCCAGGCAATAACCAGGCTGTTTTATTAAATAATCTTTTTAGCCTGCGCTTGATTTCCGCCGTGATTTTTTTAGGCTTGGCGCCGCTCGTTGTTTTATTTTTCCCTTATGAGCCAATTATTAAATTAGGCGTGGCCATAACCGCATTATCGTTTTTTTTCACGGCTTTAAACCAAATTTTAGTGGGTTTTTTCCAAAAAAACTTGACCATGACCGTGGTGGCGATAGCCGAAGTGGTTAGCCGGGTGATTTTACTTATAGGCATTATTATAACCGCTTATTTAAATTTTGGGCTCTTGGGCATTATGGCGGCTACGGTCGCTTCCAGCCTGATTAGCTTTATCGTGCATTATTGGTTTTCCCGGCGTTTTATTAAAATTAATTGGCAAATTAACCTGGCTGTTTGGCGCGAAATTATTAAAAAATCCTGGCCGCTCGGGCTAACCATTTTTTTTAATTTAATTTATTTAAGAGCCGACATTTTTATTTTGTCTCTTTTAAAAAGCCAGGCGGACGTGGGCATTTACGGAGCGACTTACAAAGTGATTGATATTTTAACCACTTTGCCTTTTATGTTCGCCGGCCTGATTTTGCCGATATTGACCGCCGAGTGGGCCGGCCAAAATTTTCTAAAATTTAATCAAATTCTTCAGAAATCGTTTGACGCCATGGTTATAGCGGCTATTCCCTTGATTATCGGCGCCCAGCTAACGGCCGGGCCGTTGATGCTCTTGATCGCCGGAGAAAATTTCGTTCAATCCGGCGGCATCTTAAAAATATTAATTTTAGCCATCGGCTTTATTTTTGTCGGCTGCCTGTTCGCTCACGCGGTTATCGCCATCGACAAGCAAAAAAATATTATCGGCGCTTATGTTTTTACCGCCCTGACTTCGCTCGCCGGCTATTTGATTTTTATCCCTCGCTTTTCCTATTACGGCGCCGCCTGGGTAACGGTTTACAGCGAGCTTGCCATTGCCATATTTTCCCTCTATATTGTAATTAAACACGGCCAATTTAAGCCAAATCCGGTTATTTTCTTTAAATCATTAGCCGCCTCGCTGATAATGGCCTTTGGCGTTTATTTGCTGATTGGCAAGCTTAATATTATTGTATTGATTTTATTCGCCGGAATAATTTATTTATTTTGCCTATATTTGTTTAAAGGCCTTAGTTTTGTCATTCCGGCCGTAGCCCGCCCCGGACGTTGATCCGGGGTGCCGGAATCCAGAATTCGCCCCCTTTAATAAAAGGGGCTAGGGGGAATTTTACCGCGTTTATCAATGACAAAAAATTATTTATGATAAAAATTTTAATAATTAATTCTTCGCCTGAAAAAAACAGCCTGCTCGCGCACGCCTGTAAAGAATTGGCGCAAAAAAATTTCTCCTTTAACTCGCTAACTTCGAAAAATCCGCGCCTCGGGCAATTCAAATTTATATTTTTATTAATCAGCTTAAGGCTTAAGCGGGAAGCTGATTTGGCTGTTTGCTTTAATTTTAATGAAAAAATCATTATTACTCCGCTGGCCCGCCTCTTAGGCTTAAAAGTTATTTGGCTGGAGAGCCCGGAATTAAATTATCAAAAATTTAATAAATTTTTATTGGCGCTCTATAAATTAAATTGCCGCCTAGCTAAAATTATTGTTTTTAACAGTTATTCAAAATTAAAACTAAAAAATATCGGCTGCCGGGAAAATAAAATAAACCTGATAGCCCCGGGCACCAAATTTACTTCCTATCAAGAAAATATTTTTAATAAGCTGGCTAGCGCCGGCCGCGTAAATTTTCACCGTAAATATTTTACGGTTGGCGCCATCACCGCTTTAAACCAAAAACAAAAAATTGAAACGATTTTTCAAGCCATAAAAATCTGCCTGCCGGTCATACCAAATATCCAGCTGATTATCATCGGCGAAGGCGAAGAACGCCGCAACTTAACTTGGCTCGCTAAAAAAATGGAAATTGATAACTTAATTTGGCTGGTCGGAGAGCAGGAACAGCTAAAAAAATGGCTTGATAGCTTTGATATTTTTTTGGCTCCGGGAGAAAATTTATCGCTTGATGATTATGGCAATATTTTAGAAGCTATGGCCGCCGGCCTGCCGGTCTTAGCGCCCCGGAATATCGGCTTAGAAGATTTGGTCGTGGAAAATAATACCGGCTCGTTGATTGAATCTGACAACAGCGAAATGCTGGCGCGGCAAATTATTAAACTGCACCAAGACAAGCGCTTGCGCCTGTTTTTAGGCAAAAACGGCCAAGAACGCATTAGCCGATCGTTTACTTTGGAAATAATGGTTAATAAATTAGCCCAAGCCTTTTCAATATCGTCATAAAAATTAAAATAACCTTGTTGTATGATTATAAAAATTACCAAAGCGGATTCCGGCGAACGGCTGGATAAATTTTTAACCAACTCGAATTTTTTAAAACTTTCCCGAAGCCAAATCCAAAAATTAATTGAAAAAAAATTAATTAATATTAATAATTTAGCGGCATCGTCGCATTATGCCCTTAGGCCGGGCGATATAATTAATATCGCTAAAAATTTGCAATCAGATAAAAAATTCATCGAAAAAAAGCGATTCGCGAGCCTGCCTAATTACAAAATAAAAATCATTCATGAAACCGATGAATTTTTGGTAATAAACAAGCCGGCCGGACTGGCGGTTCATGGAACGGCCAATTATACTTTAGCCGATTGGCTGATGGAAAAATATCCAAGCATTAAACAGGTGGGTGATGATCCGGAGCGCCCGGGCATAGTGCACCGCCTCGATAAAGACGTTAGCGGACTTATGGTGATGGCAAAAACCCAAGCCGCTTTTGATAATTTAAAAAAACAATTTCAAGATCGAACAATAAAAAAACAATATACCGCGCTAGTTTACGGAAAAATAAAAAAAGATAGCGCTGTTATTAATTTCCCGATTAAACGATCGAGAGAAGGCTATAAAATGGCGGCCATGCCGGCGATAGACAAGGGTGAGCCGAACGAGGCCGGACGGCTGGCGGAAACTGAATTCAGGGTTTTGCAAAAATTAATAAATTACACTTTGCTAAAAATAAAAATTAAAACCGGCAGAACGCATCAAATCAGAGTTCATCTGGCCGCTTACGACCACCCGATCGTCGGCGACGATATTTACAGTACGGCTAAAACCAGAATTCAAAATAAAAAATTAAAGCTAGGCCGAATTTTTTTAATCGCCGACCGGCTGTCTTTCGCCGACTTGACCGGCGCCAAACAAGATTATAAGATAGACCTAACCGACGAATTAAAAAATATTCTAAAAACAGTTAAATAAAAATTCCTTGTCATTGCGAGGGCCCCGCATCTGCGGGGGACGAAGCAATCTCTGGTTAAATTCCAAGTACGTGAGATTGCTTCACTCCCTCCGGTCGCTTGCAATGACAAGACAACGTATATGACAAATAATATATTCATAATTTCCGGACCGTCCGGCGCCGGCGAAGATTCAATTATTAAAGGGCTAAGGGATATTATTCCATTTGAAAAAATAATTACTTCAACTACGCGTGAAATGCGGCCCGGCGAATCCCAAGGAAATCCATACTATTTTATCACCAAAAAAAAATTCAAGGCCGGTATCGGCAGAGGCAAATTTTATGAATATGCCGAAGAAGACAGGGGTAACCTATATGGAGTTACAAAAAAAGAACTTGATCGCACTCTAAACTCAGGAAGCATAATAATTTGGAAACTGGAATATCAGGGCGCAATAACAATAAAAAAATTAATGCCTGAGTCTGTGGCGATTTTAATAGACATCCCTATTGATGTAATTGAAGCTAGAATACGCAGAAGAGACAATTTAAGCGAAGAATATATAAAGGGGAGATTGGCATACGCTCAAGGTTGGTATGACAATAAGGACAAATTCGATTATCTTATAAAAAATGAAGAGGGTAAATTAGACGAAGCTATCCAAAAAGTTGCTGAAATTATCAAAAAAAACATTAAAATTAACTGTTGACAAAACCAATTAATTATTATAATATAATGAAATCATTAAATATTAAGCATATTTAAAAATAGGACATAAATGGTTCTATTTTTAATACCAAAATATGGCAAAAGCAAAAGAAGTAACCATGGCGAAAATCAACAAAGAAGATTTAAAGCCCGGCATGACCGTCCGAGTCTACCAAAAAATTAAAGAGCTTAACTCTAAGGGCGAAGAAAAAGAAAGAGTCCAGTACTATGAGGGTATTATTATCGCCAAAAAACACGGCCAGGAAGCCGGCGGCACCATTACGGTTAGAAAAATATCCGACGGCATCGGCGTGGAAAAAATTTTTCCCTTGAATTTGCCGACCATCACCAAGATTGAAATCAAAAAACAGAACAAAGTCAGGCGCGCTAAATTATACTTCTTGCGCGATTACAATAAAAAAATGAAGGAAGTAAAACTTGCCTAAAAGTCCCTCAGAAACTCTGCCGAGGTGGCGAAACTGGAAGACGCACTACCTTGAGGTGGTAGCGGGGGCAACCCCTTGCAGGTTCAAGTCCTGTCCTCGGCACCAGGCGCGGACAGTTAGCTCAATGGTAGAGCACTGCGTTTACATCGCAGGGGTTGCAGGTTCGAGTCCTGCACTGTCCACATGAAATTCTTCTCTACTTCCGAAAAACAAACTTTTAACTTCGCTAAAAAAATTTCTAAACAGCTGGCTGGCGGCCAAGTGCTTGGCTTGACCGGAAACTTAGGCGCCGGTAAAACTATTTTTACCAAAGGCTTGGCGGCCGGCTTAGGCATTAAAAAAAATATTACCAGCCCGACTTTTGTACTGATGAAAGTTTACCCGGTCAGCCGACATAAACAAATTAAATTTTTAGTTCATATTGACGCTTATCGGATTAAATCGTCTCGCGACTTAATCGCCATCGGCGCTGATGAATACTTCAAACGACCGGACGCCATTACCGTTATAGAATGGGCGGATAAAATAAAACAAATTTTGCCTAAACAAGTAAAATTTGTTAAAATTACCATAAATAAAAACAGGAGGATTATTAATTACTAAATTAACTTTATGGCTCCAATTAGAAATGTTTTTGAAACAAAAAGGATTATTGAAGAACAAGCCACCCCTGAAGATAATGCGGATTTTGAAGAACGGGTAACCAGAGCCTACGAAAATCCTAATACTCTGGAATTCGCCAGAGCGGTCGCTAAGGCCAGAGAATTGATAAGCGAGGGGCTTACTTATGGTAAAATGATTAAAAGAGGCGAAAAAGCGGCACAAGAATTATGTGGAGACGATTTAGAAGCGGATGTAGTGGTCGGCGCTATGAAAAAAATAAAAGAATTGGAAAAAAGCAAAACTATTGGATAACAATTTCACATTCATTTAAAGAAGCCGCTTAAACGGCTTCTTTTTTGTATATGCTAATTAATAATAAAACGACTCCCGCCACAATCATCGCGTCCGCCAAATTAAACACCGCAAAATATTTTAAGTCTAAATAATCAATTACAAAACCATACTTTAATCTATCAAATAAATTGCTGGCCGCGCCGACGATTACGGCAAACAGGCAAGCGGACAGGTCTCGCCTACCGATTAACCACATCCGCACAAAAAAATAAATCAACAACAAAATTATTAATCCGATAGCCGCGTTAAGCCATACGCCGGAAATAGGCAAAGAAAAAGCGATATAAAAATTGGCTTTATAATTAAATTTCAAAATTTCGCCCAATATATTAACTTCACCGGCCTGATTGGCAAAAGCAAAAATTTTAAAAAATCTATCCAGCGCCACAAAAAAAATGACAGCCAAATTAATTGCTATCATTTTTTTAAAATCTTTTAACATATAACTAAGCCATTTTTTGCAACTTGGTTTTACAGGCTATGCAAGTGTTGGCTACCGGCCTGGCCATAAGCCGCTTTTCGCCGATTTCCTTTTTACAATATTTGCAGATGCCATAATTCCCCTTGGCAATCCGCGCCAAAGCATTATCAATATCGCGCAAAGCGCTCTCTAAAACTTTCTCCGTGGCCAAATTAGTGGTATATTCATCGATTTCCTGGACGCTCTCGTCGCTTTTATCGCCGTAATCTGGAAATTTAGTAGAGTGTTCATCTTTGGTATGCTCGTCTTTCTTAGTAAAGCTTTTTAAGTCTTCACTAAGCTGCTTTTTAGTAGCTAATAAATCTTTCTTTATTTTTGCTATTACTTTTTTATCCATATTTTTATTATTACTATTAGGCCAGATTCAACAAATCTGCCTTAAACTAAAATTTATTCCCGACATTAGGAATAAATCATCACTTACAATATACGCTATAACTGGTGTTTTGGCAAGACTTCCGCAAATTTAAAAGCGGCCCGATGAAGGGCCCTTAATATATAAAATAAATAAATGGCCTAATCGAGCCGCATCCCCAAAGATATATTCCTTCTCCATCCGATGGATAGATAAGAAAATCCCTATTCTTCGAGGCTTTGGCATTGATCGTTCACTTAAAAAATGCGATTTATTGCTGTCTTTTGGTAAACCTCCTTGATTTTTATTTGTAAGAAGATCTACCGTTATTTTGTTTTTGTTTTATAAATTGCCATGTGAACTCTGGCATTTTAAGTCAGCAATAAAGAAAAATTCCCCCAAAACATAATTTCGGAAAACTTTTCTATAAAATATTATTAATGTCCTATAGTATAAATATACCACTAAAAATAGAATAAGTCAACTATCCAAGCTAACTCCGCAATATACTAATTTTAGCCAATTTAAAATTTAATTTTTTATAATTTCCGACTTAAGTCTACATTCCTGTGGACTTAAGTTGAATATTTATCCACATAGTTCACTTGTTATCCACAATTACTCCACATTATAATATATTTTAAGCTATATATAACTTAAGTCCACATTCCTGTGGACTTAAATATTTGAGGCCTGAGTGGGAATTGAACCCACGCATAAGAGTTTTGCAGACTCTCGCCTTACCGCTTGGCTATCAGGCCATTTATTTAATTTTATCTTAAATCTTTATTAAATATACCAAATAAAACACCTTAAAACAAGTATAATAAAACGCCCTTAGGGGCGTGCGTACGATTAAAATAATCTGGATTTATTAATTTACTTTAAAACTTCGATTTTAGCCACTTTTACCCCGAAATTAACCGCGTCAGGCCTTTCAATCATCCAAACATCAACTCTATCGGAAAATCTCTTATTCATTCTGTCGCGCACTACGAATACTCTATCGCCAAATAAGGCCGGTATTTTAACTTTAGAGCCAAAAGGCAAAAAATTGGCCGCAATCGTATCTTCCACGCCGTTTTCACAGACATTAAAACCATTAGCGGTTATACATGGAGAATTATCGGTTTGCCCAGCCTCGGAATTATAGGCTGTTATGACAATATGCTTAGAAAAATCAATCTCAGCTCCTGCGCTTTCCGGCAATTTACCATTAAATTCCACAATATTAACGGCCATATCCTGATTGACTTCGTTTTGGCTGGAAATAATACCTTGATCTTCATTAACTAAAGTAATTTCTTCCATTTGGCTGGCAACTACAGGCGCCGGAAACAATAGAAATTCAAAGAAAAAGATGAATACCAAAAAAATAACCACTTTTTTGGCTTGCTTTAGCGTAATTATTTTATTATGGTTCTTTTTTAAGGCTTCCATGTAATAAATTCAAAAGCTAATATTAGATAATTTTCTATATAAAAAACCCTATCCTTTCCTCCGAGGAATAATTAGATAGGGATTTTCTTGCTTGTAATATAATGGTATCATAAATACGGCCTTAAGTCAACCCGGAAACCATTGATTATTTGTAAAGTTGGTGATATTATACAAAATCAGCTCCTTAAAAAACTTTCAAAATTATCCCAAAGAACAGATTATTTCTATTACATTGTCATTGCGAGCTTCTGAAAGAAGCGAGGCAATCTCCGGTTAAATTCACTAATTAACTTTATTTTTTCTAAACATTTAAAGTGCTAAACCAGAGATTGCTTCGCCATGAGCACATGGCTCGCAAGACATACAACTAGCCTTTTTCTTAGGATAATTTTGGAAATAACAAATAACCATTTACGTTTTGCCTAAAGGAGGGCACAATCATGAAAATAAAATTTTTTGCGGTAGCGGTGTTGGCGTTAGTGTTTTTGGTTAACGGGTGTGCCGGGGTAAGGCATGCGACCTTAAAAGCGGATGGTCAGCCGACGATTACCCATGACGATACAAATATCAGCCTGCTGCTGCCGCCGGTAGGCCCACTTCAACTGGCTGAATCGTATAGAATCAGAAAGCAAGCCGATGCTTACGAAAAAATGATGACCGGCGTGCAAGAGGGTAAAATCGTCGCCGCAACCAACGGTAACTTTTTAATCGGAGTCGTCAACAACGATAGCGCTCAAAGCGTCTATCTATACCACCCGGAAATCCCCGGGCTAAAATTATCCGCAGACCCTAAAGGAGGATCACAGATATTTAAAGTTCGGGATATACCATATGAAATCGTTCTCTACGATAAAGCTGATAAAATTATTAAAAAAATAAGACCACGGGATCAGCTTAACTATAAAGAAAACATTGCTCATAAAAAACTCATTGGCAATGTTCTGGTGGATTTAAGAATAAAAATAAACAGGGTAAACTAAAACCCTGTTCCAACCGAGGATCCTTTAAGGGGGATCCTTTTTTATGTATAGTTTTAATCCACAGTAATATCGGCAGCGCTCTCTCCACCCGGCAAACTGCTAAACACAAAATAAGTTATGGAGTAAGCCGCGGTGATTATAATCAAGCCGATTATTGCGCGCGTTAAAGTATCTTTGGCTTTAGTAACCTTTTCCTCGTCGCCTTGCGCCGTCATCCAGTTAAAGCCGGCATAAATTATTAAAACCAAAAAGATAATGCCGAGTAAGCCTAAAAAAGCGCTAATCACAGTTTGAATAATATACGGCAAACCGCCGGTTGCTTCTGGCACAATTTCCTTACCCCAACCCTTTTTCCCTGAAATATTTACTTGTTTAAACAAATCGTTATAAGCGCTGGCCCAACAAGCTGCGGTTGTATAAAACAACCCGGTTATTAATGCCGGAATTAATAAAAATTTTTTATATATTTTTAACATATAGTATCTTTATTAAACGGCGATAATATCCGTGCCAAAAAGCAATTTTCCTAATACCCAAACGCTGATGGCATAAGCGGCAATGGTTATAATCAAGCCGATGACGGCGCGCGTTAAAGTATCTTTAGCTTTGGTAACTTTCTCTTCTTCGCCTTGCGCCGTCATCCAGCCGTAACCGGCGTATATTACATAAATTAAAAATAAAACGCCTAATATCCCAAGAAATGCCTGAATCACTATGCCGACAACGCCGGCTAAATCATTTTTACCGGCGGTTATGGCTTGATACGGAGCCTTGTCTTTTGACCCGACTTTTTCCAAATTATTATAAGCATCACTGGCGGCTAAAACAATATAAGGCAAAACCATAATAATTATCAGGCAGATTAGAACCGTAATTTTTTTAAAATAATTTTTCATAATTTTATCACTGAAATTTTCATCTTAATAGACACTAAGTAACTCTTACTTATTTAGCGCTGATTATAGGCTAACCGCCAATACTATCGGAGCAATTGAATCGGACGCGCTACTTCTTAACGTTCCGGCTTCGAGCTTACTCATAACGAAGATGCTAATCGCGTAAGCAGCCACGATGATAATCACGCCGACGATGGCGCGTTTTATCGTATCCTTTGCTTCGGTGACTTTTTCTTCTTCTCCATGCGCGGTCATCCATTTATAGCCGGCAGTTAATAAATAAACCAAAAGCAAAACACCAATAATGCTTAAAAAGGCATTAATGACGATTTGGGCTAAATAGTAAATGTCAGCAGTGGTCTCATAACCAAACTCAGCCGATTCTATCGCTTGTTTACCTATATTCGCACTTGTTCCTGGCTTTAATAATGAGGCCAAACAAAAATTAGCCGTGAAAAAAAATAATAAACATAGCACAGAAATAGAAACTAAATATTTTTTTTTACCTAAAAATTTCATAGTCTATTTTGAAATAAAATTAGTGAAAATAAAATTATAAATCGCATAGGCGCCGACTACGATAATTAAACCAATAATAGCTCGGGTTATCGTGTCTTTAGCCTTAGTAACTTTTTCTTCTTCGCCTCGGGCAATCATCCAGTTATAGCCGGCGTAAAGCATTAAGGCTAAAAAAATCACGCCAATCAAGGCCAACCCTGCCTGAATCGCAACGGCAATAAAGTCAGTCAACCCGGTTTGTTCGGTTACTGAAGTATAAGCTCCTGATTCTCCTGTACCAACGTTCTGCAGCTTTTCCAAGGCTGCATTATCAGCCAAAACTATTTGAGGTAAAACGAAAATAGCTATTAACCAAACTAATAAAATAATTTTTAAATCTTTTTTCATTTTTTAAAAAGTATAGAATTTATTAACTGCTATTGTCCGGCGCTCCCTGTTCAGAGAGGAGTTACAGTCGGCTGTAGCGACGCTTCGCCCAAAGCGTTAATCACGTACCAGCTTATGGCGTAAGCGGCCAAAACTATTGCTAAACCTATAACCGCGGCGATTATCGTGTCTTGAGCTTTTTTCACCAATTCTTCATTGCCTCTGGCCGTCATCCAAACATAACCTCCGTAAATCGCCAATATCAAAAAAATTACTCCGATAAAACTTAAGGCGGTAGTGATAATTAAACTAATAAACTTGTCAGTCGTGAGAGAGCTGCTGTAGCCCGCGCCGCCTACGGCCGCGGTTTCTAAAGGAACTTTAAAAGCATCTTTTAAGCTTGGGTCAGCCGCAAAACAAAAATTCACAGTTAAGAAAACTGCTAGAAAAAACAGAACGGCAGCTATTATTGTGCTGTGGCGGATTGCCATATGGGTATAATTAATTTAACTATAGCGTAACCGGCTAAAACTACGACTAGGCCGATGACCGCGTAAATTATAATGTTTTTTGCGCTTTCAACTTCCTGCTCGTTGCCGCGCGCCGTCATCCATTTAAATCCGGCGTAAATCATTATTATAAGAAATGTAACCCCGATAAACACCGTGGTTAAGGCTTTACCCACGAGCTTGGCGATAAATTCCATCGGCTTAATCCCCGTATCATAGCCAGCCCCGGTTTCACCCGCCGTTGTTTTTAAACCTGTTATAAATTTCGAATCAGCGGCGGCCGAAACGGAAAAAACCGATGATAGAAAAAGGCTGCCGGTTAGAATACTTGCTAAAAAAATTAAAAATACTTTCCTCATACAAAATTTATGATGTAAAAATACCGGAAATTAGCATAGTGGCGGCGTAAGCGATTAAAACTATAAACAAACCGATAACCGCGGCCAAAAGAATATCTTTAGCCTTGGTAGTGGACTGCTCGTTTCCCATGGAAGTCATCCACATATAGCCACCCATGATTATTAAAACAAAAAAGATGACGCCTAAAAAGGCTAAGGCCGTACCCACAATTTTTCCGATGATGGAAGATAAATTTGTGTCTTTTGGCAATGTACCATAGCCACCTGCCGCTGTTTTATCTAAACCAGTATCTGCTCCAACGGTTGCAGAAGTTATAGCCAACCCCGTCTGCGCCACGATCAAAAACGACAAAATAAACAGCAAGCTGGAAAATATAATTTTGAATTTCTTGGTTAAAAACATAAGAAAAATTTTCTGTCATTCCGGCCTTGAGCCGGAATCCAGAGTTCAACGTGGCAAACAAGTTTCTGGATTGCGGGTCAAGCCCGCAATGACGATTTGGTTTTTTCCACCGCTCTGCGCGCGAGCTTAAACTCGCGTTCAAGGCAGTGGCCCGGGATAAACCCGGAACCACCTTTTCTTAATACCGGTATTAAGAATATTAATAGTTTACGTTATTGCCCGTAGTCGCTCCAATCAACGAATTTAAAACAAAAGTCGCGATGGCAAAAGCCGCCACAATAATCACTAAGCCGATGATACCGGCCACGATTAATTTTTTAGCTTCGCCAACCTTATCTTCATTGCCTCCGGCAGTCATCCATTTAAAGCCGCCAAGTAAGATTATAATTACCGCGACAATGCCTAAAAATCCTAAAATGATGCGGATCACCGAAGCCGCGATATCGCGCGGGTCGCGTTCGCCCAAACCGGTGGTACCCTGAATATTATCTTTTAACGTATCATTGCCCCAAGGATTTAAATCCCCGGAATTTGCCGCTAAAACCGGTAAAGAAAAAGCCATAACCGGAGTTAAAACCAATAAAGCCATGGCCATAACCACAATTTTTTTCAATAATAATTTTTTCATTTTTCACCTCCCTTCAGAATAACGCAAATACGCGCTAATTTAATTAGCCTGATCTGCGTCGTTTAGGTAATTTAAGTTATCAACATTATTTATATTTTACCATAAAACATAAATCTAAGCCAATATCGGGCAGCCTATTTTATCTCATAAATTATTAAAGTCCGGCTTTTAAAAACTAGCCTGGCGCTAGCCGGCAAATTATTGAAATTTTTAATCAGTTTTCCGTCTTGATTATTTATCAAAACGGCATAATCGGCCCTAAATATATTTTTTATCGCCCAAGGGGCTAATTCCGCTTGTTTGGTTAAGCTGATGTTCGAGCATGGCCGCGGCTGATCGCAAAACAAGCCGTCGGCGATAAGGTTGCGCCAGATCCAATAAGTGCGCGCGTCGTATTCGTATAAAAACGTCGGGTCCATGCCGGTTATATAATGGTTATAATCATTAAAATAAAACATCATCGGCCACATGCCCCAGTTATCGTAAAAAATTATTGAATTTTTCTCGGTATGGCTTTTTAGCCAAAAATTAGCTTGCTCAAAACTTTGATAATCCGAATTTTTCTTTACTTCATAGATCGGCGAAAAAATATTAATTAAGTTATTAAAAATAATTAAAATCGTTAAACTTACAAGAAAAAAGCCAAGAACTTTTAAATTTATCTTGCTCTTTAGCCAATGCTTAATTTGGTTAAATTCAGTTGTCGGCCAAAAATTATTAAACATTAAAGCGATAAATAAAACTGCCGACGGCAGCCAATATTCAACTCCGCGCAACACTAATAAAGCGACTAAAAACCAAAAACCGCTGTATAAAAATAAAAACCAGCTGACGGCTTTATTCCGGTCGTATTTTCTTAAGGCTAAAAATAAAACTGCGGCCGCGGCATAAAACGATAAAACCAAAAAATTATTATAGACAAAACCGGAAAAATCCATTAATCGCAGTTCGCCGCCGATATCAAGGTCAATGCCGGAAAATTTCAAAAAGAAAATTTCAAAAAAAGAAATAAAAATCACATATAAATAATTTAAGCTGTGCGGATGGATTATAATACCGGCTAAAACCCCGCCGGCCGCAGCGATTAACGGTTTTAAATTTAACCGTTTATTGAAGCAAGCGCCGACAGCGCTAAAAATCAAGGCCGGCAAAATAACCAGCGGCGCCAGCTGATAAGCCAGAGCATAGAACAAAGCCAATAAAAATAACCAAAAATATTTTTCCCTGATTAAAAGCCAAAGCCCGAGAGGCAAAATTATTATTGATAACAAATGCGGCCTTTCTAAAAATAACCTATATTCAAAAATCGAGGAAGCAAAAAATAACAGGCAGGTCCAAACCGCCGGATATTTTAAGTTTAAATTATTCAGGATTAAATAAAAAATTAAAAAAACCAAAGCCGCTAAAAAGCTGCTTAAAATTTTTACGCCTAAAATCAGGCCGAAGCAATGGATAAATAAAGCTAAAAGCAAATGATAGCCCCACCAGGGATCGACCGGAGCATAATTTAAAAAGTGAAATTCCAGCCAGGGCTCGGTCAAGGTTAAATTGCCGCTCCGTTCTATTAATTGCGCGTGTTTAGCGTGATAATACGGGTCGTCATTGCTGATAAACCCATCGCCAAGCCAATGCACGGAAAAAAATAACAAGAAAAAAAAGAAGAAAATTAAGCTTGCTTTTAAATAAACATTATTTTGTGCTTTCATTTTTTAATTTTATCATAAGCCGGATTATTATTCTACAAAAAAATTGATTTTATCTTTATTTACTGTTATAATTTTTTATATTATGACAGCTTCATATTCTTCAAACCACATAAAATCACCTCAAAATTGGCGCCAGGCCAAAAAAAAGTATTTCTTGAATAAGGCCAAAAAAAATTCTTCCGGTTTTGGCAACCGAGGCGACATTGGAAAATATTCAAGCGGTAAAAACGCCAACCTGCTGAAAATTAACTCGCCCAAAAATATCTTTATCGGCCTGCTGGCTTTATTTATTTTTGGCTACGCCGGCTTCCTTTGGCTTAGCCATGGCCTGCCTGATCCCAACCGTTTAATCGACCGCCAGATACCGGAGAGCACAAAAATTTATGACCGCTCAGGCGTTACCATACTTTATGAAATCCATGGCGACCAAAAACGCACTATGATCAGCCTTAAAGACGTGCCGGATAATTTAAAAAACGCCACTATCTCCATAGAAGACAAAGATTTTTACAAGCATGGCGCTATTAGCTTTTGGGCGATTTTTCGCGGCGTGGTCGTCCGCGTTCTTATGGGAAAATCACCGCAGGGCGGCTCAACCTTAACCCAGCAATTTGTTAAAAATGCCATTTTAACATCAGAGCGTTCAGTCACCCGCAAACTAAAGGAGTGGATATTGTCTTACCGGCTGGAAAAAAAATTCTCTAAAGATGAAATTCTGCAAATGTACTTTAACGAAATTCCTTATGGTTCGACCGCTTACGGCGTTGAGGCGGCCAGCCAAAAATACTTCGGTAAAAGCGCTAAAGATTTAAACTTGGCCGAATCAGCTATTTTAGCGGCCATACCGCAGGCTCCGAGCCGCTATTCGCCCTACGGACCGAACAAAGACATCTTACTGGCCCGCCAAAAATATATCTTGGATTTAATGGCTAAATACGGCTACATTACCAAGGATCAGGCCGCTGAAGCTAAAAACACGGCCATTGCCTTTAAGGCGCCGTCGGATAATATGATAGCACCGCATTTCGTTATGTATGTAAAAGAAATTTTAGCTGATAAATACGGCGAAAAAACCATAGAACAGGGCGGCCTGAAAATTTATACCACGCTTGATTTATACAAACAAAAAATCGCCGAAGAAGTAATCAGCGAAAAAGCGGCCGGCAATGAAAAAAAATATCAGGCGACTAACGCGGCCTTAATTTCGATTGACCCGAAAAACGGCCAAGTTCTCGCCATGGTGGGTTCGCGCGATTATTTTAACGACGCGATTGACGGCCAGGTTAACGTTACCTTGCAACCAAGGCAGCCGGGCTCGTCATTTAAGCCAATTGTTTACACAGCCTCATTTATTAAAGGCTACACGCCCGAGACCGTGCTTTATGACGTGGTAACCAATTTTTCCACCGACCCGGCCAAGCCTTACGAGCCGCATAATTATGATTCAAAAGAGCATGGCCCGGTTACCATTAAACAAGCGCTGGCCGGCTCTTTAAATATCCCGGCGGTTAAAACTATTTATCTGACAGGAATTGATAATGTCATCAGTTTGGCGCAAAACCTCGGCTATACCACGCTTAATGATAAAAGCCGCTTCGGCTTATCCTTGGTTTTGGGCGGCGGAGAAGTAAAATTAATCGAGCATACCAACGCTTTTAGCGCTTTTGCCCGCGAAGGCGTTAAGCACCCGATTGCCGTTATTCTAAAAGTCGAGGATAAGGACGGTAAAGTCTTGGAAGAATTTAAAAACCAGGATGAAAAAATCCTGGACGCGAATATCGCCCGCCTGACCAACAGCATCTTATCGGACAATTCGGCTCGAGCCTATATCTTCGGGGAAAACAACTCTCTAACCCTTGGCTCAAGGCCGGTAGCGGCTAAAACCGGCACCACCAACGATTACCATGACGCTTGGACGATAGGTTATACCCCTTCCATCGTTACCGGCGTCTGGGTGGGCAATAATGACAACAAAGAAATGAAGCGCGGCGCCGACGGTTCGGTAGTGGCCGCGCCGATTTGGCATGATTACATGAACAAAATTTTAGGCAACACGCCGATTGAATATTTTAACCCTCCGGACAATAAGCCAACCGGCAAACCAATATTAGACGGGGCGATTGATCCGGACACTATAGTTAAAATTGATAAATTTTCCGGACTTTTAGCCAATGAATTCACGCCTCCGAGCGCCATCATAGAAAAACAATTTAAACAGGCGCATTGTATTTTATATTACATCAATAAAGACGATCCGCGCGGGCCGGCGCCAGCCGATCCAAAAAGCGACCCGCAATTTGATTTATGGGAAAACGCGGTTTTAAACTGGGTAAAAAAACAAGGTATTATTAACTCGGCGCCGCCAACCGAATATGACAATGTCCACCGGCCGGAAGCCAACCCAATTATCTCGATTGATTCCCCGAGCAATAACCAAACTATCACCGACCAGCAATTAAACGTGCAAATCAGCGCTACGGCCCCAAGAGGCGTTAACCGGGCCGAATATTATATTGACGGCTACTTATTCGGTTCTATCAACGCCTACCCCTTTAATTTAAGCAAATCGGTCAGCTCTTTAAATAACGGCTTTCATAGTTTAGCCGTGCGCGTTTGCGATGATGTCGATAACTGCTCTGAACAAAAAATAGAATTTAATTTAACAAAAAACAGCAAGCCTAAAAATTTAAAAATCGGCGTTACCTTAACCCAACCGGCTGAAGCGGCCAGTCTTATTAAATACGACTTCCCCTTATTATTAAAAGCCGAAGTAATAAACCCGGAGCAGGTCGCCGGCGTCAGCTTTTATTTTAAAGACGCTGGCGGCAAGGCGCAGAAAATTTCGCAGAGCCAAATTATAAATTCAACCGCGGAAGCCCAAATGGCGAATATTCTGGCGCCCGGCGCCTATAAATTTTACGCCGAAGCGCGCGGCTGGTACGGCCAAACCGCTTTAAGCGAAGAAGTTTCGGTAACTGTAAATAATTTGCCGGCTACGGCTACCACCACCCCGCCAACCGCCCAATAATTTCTTTTGATAACAAAAAACCGCCGGTAAAAATACCGGGCGGTTTTTTGTTATTTTAATCTTATTGTTTTATCGGCATGATAATATACAAATAACTTTCAGCCTGCCCTGCCTGCGCGGGCAGGTCCGGCCTAATAACACACGGTGTATTGCTGTCGATAACTTCAATTTTAACCGTTTCTTTTTCAATATTGCTTAAGCCTTCAAGTAAATAGCGATAATTTACCACAATACTATTATCATCGCCCGAGACTCTAGCTTCCAGGTTGGTTATATTTTCTCCGGTTTGGCCGGAAACCGAAGAAACCACCACTTGATTTTTGCCTGCAGGAAAATCTAAATTAACATCATTAACGCCGGCCTTAGAAAATAAAGAAGCCATTTTTACGGCGCGAATTAATTCTTGCCGGTCGATAGAAATTTTAGTTTTACTATTATTGGGAATAATTTGCTGATAATCCGGGTATTGGCCTTCGATTAAGCGAGAAACCAACTCGGTTGAGCCGTAAGTAAATAAAATCTGGTTTTCTGAAATATAAAATTTTATTTCAGGGTTTTTTTCTTCTACCTCGTCTAAATTAACCGATAAAACCCTTAACAATTCCTGTAAAGTTTTAGCCGGCACAATAATTTTTTTCTCTTCTTCGCTGTTTGAGTTAATTTTTATCTTTTTTTCAGCTAAGCGATAACTATCGGTCGCGACTATGGTTAAATTGCCGCCGGAAAAAACAAAAAGTACGCCCGACAACTCCAATCTGGTCTCGCTTACGGCAGACGCAAAAATTACCTGGGAAATAGCCTTTTTTACTTCTTCAGCTTCGGCGCTAAAATAATTTTTTCTATCGACTTCCGGTATCAAAGGAAATTCTTCGGCTGATTGCCCCTTAGCTTTGGCTTGATAGTTTTCGCAGTCCACCAATAAATTATTTTCTTTTTGCTCCAAGCCGATTTTTTTATTCGGCAAAAGATTTATACAATCGGAGATAATTTTTGAATTAACCGTAAACGACCCTTCACGCTCAATTTTCCCTCTAACCGTGCTGATTACGCCAACTTCGAGATTGGTGGCAATTAACCTTATTTTTCCATCTCCGGCTTTTATTAAAACATTATTTAAAATTGGCAAATTAACATTTTTTCCCGAAACATGCCCAACCAGCGCCAAGCCCTGTTTTAAATTTTCTTGCAGACTAAATATTTTTAATCCGCCGGAGGTTTGATTTATCATAAATATGTTTTTTAAATTATTAACTGGTTCGGGTGTTTATTAATTAATATATGTATCTATAATATAATAAATAATAATAACAATAAGCGGGTTAATAAGTCGGACTGGGGTTAATTTTTATCTAACTTTTGATTTTTTATTAATTTTTTATGGTGTGGGGCGGTTGTTGAAAAAGATGTTTAAAAGACGGGCCGCCGGTGGATAAAAATTTACAATTAAATTTATAAACAAACCGTCAACAAGCAGAAGGTTGTTTTTCACCAGGCTGTCAACTGCTGTAAATCACCTGTTTGATAGAATCTACGTGCTGTTTTATTTTTTCATCTTCTTGGCATTCACGCTCTATTTTATTAAAAGCATGCATGGCGGTGGTATGGTCGCGGCCGCCCAATTCTTGGCCGATTGACGGGTAAGAAGCGTTAATCTCTTTGCGCATTAAATACATGGCGATTTGCCTTGGCACAACCAATTCTTTTTTACGGCTTTGTCCGATTAAGTCTTTGATGTTTATATCAAAAAATTTAGCCGCCGCTTCAATAATGGTTTTAGCCGTGGTTGACTTCGACTGAAAATTAGAAATTATGCCGGCCAAAATATTTTTTGTCGAATCTATCGACGGTAAAGAATTGTTAAATTCATAATAAGCGATTAAACGGTTTAAAGCACCCTCTAATTCACGGATATTATTAGTTATATTATTCGCAATATAAGCCAAAATTTCTTTATCAAGCTTATAATTTTTTTCTCGGCACTTGGTTTCTAAGATGGCAATTCTCGTTTCTAAATCCGGCGAGCTGACATCGGCTATCATGCCCCATTCGAAGCGCGATAGCAATCTTTTTTCCAGGGCCGGTATGGCTTTAGGCGGCCGATCGGAAGAAATCACGATTTGCTTGTTAGTTTGGTGCAATTCGTTAAAAGTATGAAAAAATTCTTCTTGAGTGCCGTCTTTACCGCCCATAAAATGTATATCGTCGATTAAAAGCAGATCGACATTGCGATAATGATCTTTAAAATCTTTAGCCTGTCCGTTTCTAACCGCTTGGACATAGTCATTGGTGAATTTTTCAGAGGAAACATATAAAATTTTATCGGTTTTTTTAGATAATTCATGGCCGATAGCTTGCAGTAAGTGAGTTTTGCCAAGCCCGACGCCGCCATAAATAAAAAGCGGATTATAGGCATGCCCCGGATTGGCGGCCACGGCCTGGCAAGCCGCGTGCGCCAACTCGTTATTTTTTCCAACAATAAAATTTTCAAACACGTAGCGATTGTTAAGGCCAAAACGGTTAACAATTTTTGGTTTAGCCTCAACGATGTTTTCGGTTTTAACTTTTTTTATGAAATCGTTGGGCAATGATTCTTTTTTAGCTTCGACTTTATATATAATTTCCTTGATTTCTCCGGAGCCGACGCTTTTAAAAGCATTGGCGATTTCTTTGTGGTATTTTTTTTCCAGCCAAGCCTTGGTAAAAGTGTTAGGCACGCAGATAATCACCTGGTTATTCTCGAAAGAAGAAATAAAAGTGTTCTTAAACCAGGTGGTGAAGTTAGCTCTGGACAAACTGAGCTCAATTTCGCCCAAGATAGCTTGCCAAAGTTGTTCATTATTCATAGCGCGAGGAGGTTAAGAGTTATTTTACTTAAAAGCAATATAAAATAATTTTGTAACGAAAATAGCGGGTTGTTTCGCTACGCGAGAGCTGGCGCGGCCACGGCGGTAGAAGTATTTTTATAGCTATCTCATCATAAACAATCGGGAAGTTTATTTCAATAGCCATTATATCAGCTTAATTATAAATGTAAAATAGATGACAATGTTCACAAGCTGTGAATAAGCGGTGGAAAAAGAAAAGACTAACGGTTTATTTAAAAAAATGGCTAAAAATATTTTTGTTTGACTTTAGAAAGTATAAATGTTATGTTTTATCTGAGATAAATTTTCAATAAATCATTGGATATTTAATTAATTTTACCTATTTATATTTATGCCAAAAAGAACTTATCAGCCGAATAAAAAACGAGCCAGTAAAAATCATGGTTTTAGAAAAAGAATGCAGACAAAAAACGGGCGGAATGTTATTAAGAGAAGGAAAGCCAAGGGCAGAAAAAAACTGACAAAATAATAATAGCTTAGATTATTTTGGGCTAGTTAGAAAATTTTATTTTTAACTGCTCGTTTTTTTAAATTATTATGTTAGCCAGACAACTTCGCCTAGTAAAAGAAAAAGATTTCAAAAAAATATTTAAGCTTGGCAAATCTTCTTATACTAAAATTTTTCGTATAAAAATTTTAATGAACAAGCTTGAAATTAATCGTTATGGTATTGTAATTAGTACTAATATTAGCAAAAAAGCCGTTGAAAGAAACAAGCTAAAAAGACAATTCAGAGCCGCGCTTAAGGAGTATGACAAAAAACTTATCCCCGGCGTGGATTTAGTTGTCATAGTCTCTCCGGCCGCGCTAAACCAAGAATATAAATTTATTAATAATGAGTTGAAAGAAGCCTTGCTAACATTAAAATTATTTAAGCCAGACAAATAGCATGCTTAAATTTTACCCGCGCTATATCGCGGTCAAAATATTAAAGATTTATCAAAAAACTCTTTCCTTTGATCATGGAATTTTTAAAAATTTATATCCAAACGGTTTTTGCCGTTTTCATCCGACCTGCTCCGATTACGCCATCCAGGCGGTAGAAAAATACGGTTTGGTTAAGGGCGGCATTAAGGCTGTTTGGCGAGTTATACGATGCAATCCATTTAATTCAGGGGGTTTTGACCCTCTAAAATAATTTACTATAATTTATGTCCCAAATTTTTAACGCTATTTTCTATCAACCGATACTAAACCTTTTGGTTTTTTTATACAATATTGTTCCCGGGCATGATATCGGCGTAGCTATAATAATTATGACAATAATTATTAAGCTGATTTTATTGCCCTTATCCAAACAATCGATAAAATCGCAAAAATCACTGCAGGAATTACAGCCAAAAATAGACGAAATTAAAAAAACCTACGCCAACAATAAAGAAGAACAGGGCCGGGCCATGATGCAATTATATAAACAAGAAAAAGTAAACCCATTTTCTTCTTGTTTGCCGTTATTAATCCAATTGCCGTTTTTATGGGCGGTTTTTATGGTTTTTCGGGCTGGTTTAAGCGGCCAATCGCTTAATTTAGTTTACTCTTTTATCTATCGTCCGGAAGTTATCAATACCATCTCTTTAGGTTTTATCGATTTATCAAAGCCCAATGTGATTTTGGCGATTTTGGCCGGCTTAGCCCAGTTCTGGCAGGCGAAAATGATGACCGGTAAAAAACCCGAGGTTAAAAATAGCGGCGCCAAGAATGAAGATATGATGGCGATTATGAATAAGCAGATGCTCTATATGATGCCGGCGCTAACTGTTTTTATCGGTTTATCTTTCCCCGGAGGCTTGGCGCTTTATTGGCTGGTTACCACCGTTTTAACCGCCTTACAGCAATTATACGTATTTAAACAGAAAGAAAAAATATAAAAACTGTTAATAATTCAAAAAACAGCTCCTGGCATAGGAGCTGTTTTTAAATAGCTGTTTTAAAAGTTTCTATTTTTACCGACGATGACGTTTAAATGTTTTTTGACGACCGTGATTTCGGCGGGCGCGGCCAAGGGGATGGAGCCGTCTAAAATTAATTGGTTTTTTAAATTATGGATAGTGATTTTTTTAATTTTAAAAATTGATTGGTGGCCCTGCCTGATAAAAATTTTTTTATTGCCGTAAGTATTGATAACTAGTTCTAAAAGGCCGTCGTCGGGAGCTAATTTTATATTAGGCGACAGCTTGATTTGTCCGCCAGCTAAATTAAAAATATAAATTAAACCTTTTTCCGTTGCTTCGATGGTATAATTTTTATTCATGTCTATTACCGTGCCCTGATTATTAATGCTGACATTAGATAAAAAATATGTTTGATTGGCTAAACCTAGATCAAGCTTAACCAGCAGTCTGGCCGATAAAATATCGCAAGCCGTCTCGATTGATTCTATGCCTAAACTTTTAGCAATATCGTTGTTATCTTCGCCGATTGGTACAATACCCAAAGGGATTTGGCTGCCGGCCAAAGAGTTAATAATTTGATTTACGGTTTTATTGTTGCCAACCGCGATAATAGTTTTAGCTCCGCGCCTGAGTTCATTATTTATAGTTTCCGAGACGTTTCTGGTCGGGCTAAGCCTGGAAATTTTGCCGTTTAATCCTAAATCGGTGATTCGGGTTTCAATGCGCGCCAAGAGGCGGTCATATTTTTTTTGATTCAAAAAAGAATCGTAAACAAAAATGTTCATTGTAAAAAAATTAAGTGGGCGATATTTTATTTATTTATTTTTTTGGCTTCTTCAACTCCGGCCGCCATAACGCACTTGCCGTTTAAAATAGCTCCGCGTTCGATCGATAAGCCGGAGGTTTCGATGTCGCCGAAAATTTTAGCCGTAGCCGTAATTTCCAGAAAGCCTTTAATTTTTACATTACCGGCAACCTGGCCGCCGATTTTGGCTTCTTTGGCTTCAAGGTTGGCAGTTATTTTTGCCGTTTTGCCTATCTCCAGGTTGCCGTTAGTTTTTAGGCTGCCGTCAACCGTGCCCTCCACGATAATATTGCCTTGGCCGTTAAAGTCCCCCTTAACCTTGACCGATGGCCCGATTACAGTCTCAAACTCATTGTTAACTTCTCCTTGATCTTGTTTATTAAACATAGAGTATATGTAAATTATAAGTTATTTAAATAATCGAGCGCATAAAATTTAACTATACTAATTCTAGGTAAGTCTGGCCGGTTTGTCAAAATAAAATAATTAAGTTATTATGGTAAGAGTTAAATAGAACGCCGATAGTTGGTGTTATTTTTTTATTTATCTCCGTGTATAAGAAATAGTATTACCAAACAGGGATTTAATTGCTCTTTCTAATTATATGTGATAACATGTTTAAATGCGGATACATTCTATAACAAAAATACAAAAAATAAAAGATTTAAGGGAATATGGTTATAGTATAAATGAAATTGTAGCTGCTTTGCGTGTTCCTAAAACCACCGTCTGGCACCACATTAAAGGGACAAAGGTAAGAGAAGAGTTTTTGCCGGTGCTAAAATCTAAGAGAGGTGGAAGTAAAAAAAGAAGATTAAAAGCTGTAGAAAAAGCTATACTTGAAGCTAAAGAAATTTTTAACAATAAAAAGATATACGCCTCAATTTTATCTATGCTTTATTGGGCGGAAGGCAACAAGGAAAGTTGTGTTTTTACCAACACCGATCCTCAAATGATAAGAATATTCATTAATACCATGAATAAATGTTTTAATATAAACAAAGATAGATATTCTGTGACAATTAGATACTTCACGGGAATGAGTAAGGATTTGTGTTTAAAATATTGGTCTGATCAGCTAGAAATAAGCAAAGAATATGTTAAGATGTATTATAACGACGGTTGTACAAGAGGGAAATCACCTTATGGCATGTGCAGATTAACAGTTAAAAGGGGCGGGTATATTTTAAAATTGCTTAAATCTATGATATCTTTGGTTGTAGCGGAAATTGGTAGTGTAAACAAGCCCTTATCGTTCAACGGATAGGACGAGGGTTTCCTAAACCCTAAATCCAGGTTCGATTCCTGGTGGGGGCACAAAAGAGCAATTATAAATTATAGTGATATTTTTGGCTAATTTTAAATTAAATATTAGAATTTTAGCTAATGTTAGCAATTTAATATAATTATTTTTTTAATATTAGCTAAAATTTTAGCTAAATTCATAATTTCAATGACGGGCCTATAGTTCAGCGGTAAAACATATCCATGGCATGGATAAGTTGTGGGTTCGACTCCCACTAGGTCCACCAATAGATTAAACAATTTTTTGGTTCTATCAGAAACTCTAATAAAAACCTATGATATTAAATAAAGAAAATTTTAAAACAGAAGTTGAGTCTTTTGCCGGGTTAGTGTTAGTTGAAATTTTTGCTTTATGGTGCGGCCCATGCCAGATCATGTCACCAATGATAGAAGAGATAATAAATGAGAATAAAGATGAAAATGTTAAAATTGGCCAACTTAATATCGACGAAAATCAGGAAATAGTTACCCAATACAATGTTATGGGTGTGCCAACCTTTTTAGTCTTTAAAAATGGTAAAGTGGTTGATAAAAAAGCAAATTATTGCGATAAAGAAGAAATTAAACAACTGATCGCGAAAAATAAATAACTTCGAACTTTAAGTCTACATATTTGTAGACTTAAAGTTTTTGTAGGAAACGGGGATAAGTCCACAAATTTGTGGACTTTAGTTTAATGAGAAAGCTAATATTAGCAAAATTTTTTGAGTGGGTAAAATGGGGATAAATAATGATAATATATTAAATTATAAAACTTATGTTTGATACGATAATTATTGGATCCGGCCCCGCCGGTATGTCGGCGGCAATATATGCGGCTAGAAGAATGATGAAAACGTTAGTAATTTCTAAAAATATTGGCGGCCAAGTTATTTGGGCTTCTGACATAAAAAATTACCCAGGGATAGAGTTCGTCAGTGGCATTGATTTGATAAATAAAATGAGCCAACAAGTAAAAGACTTAGGCGTTGAAATTAAAATCGAAGAAATAAAGAAGATTAATAAAAATGATGATGGCAGTTTTCTGGTTGAAGCCTTAAAAAGCAGTTATTCCGCGAAAACAATTATAATTGCTATGGGCCTTACGCCTAGAAAGTTAAATTTAGACAGAGAAAATGAATTAACCGGCAGCGGCATAAGCTACTGCGCTAATTGTGATGGCCCATTGTTTAAAGGAAAAAGCGTGGCTGTAGCCGGCGGAGGCAACGCGGCCTTAGACGCGACCGAAGTCATGTCTAAAATCGCCGACAAGGTTTATTTGATTTGTAACGAATCGCAACTTCGAGCTTTTGAAAGTTTAATTTCAGCAGTCAAAGATAAAAATAACGTTGAAATAATCTTAAATAGTGAAATAAGTGAAATAATTGGCAATGAAAAATTGGAAAAATTAAAAATAGTTGATAATATTAGCAAAATATCAAGAGAATTAACCGTTGATGGGTTATTTATTGAAATTGGCCATGAGCCAAAAACAGATTTGGTGGCGAATATAGTGAAAAGAGATACTTTAGGGCAGGTTGTTGTGGACTTAAGTGGCAAAACAAGCTGTGATGGCGTTTTCGCCGCCGGCGATGTTACCATAAGTGAATATAAGCAAATTATTGTTGGTTGTGGCCAAGGGGCCGTAGCCGCGTTATCGGCTTATCAGTATTTGCAGATAAAAAAACAGTAAATATTATTTTTATACAATGGATTTAAGCGAAGAGAATAAATTATTTTCTCAAGGTTATAAGATAATCGGCGCGATTGACGAGGCCGGGCGAGGGCCGTTAGCCGGGCCGGTGGTTGCCGCTTGTGTTATTTTTAATGCTAATATTAGCATAAATAATGATTTATTAAGAGTAAATGATTCGAAAAAATTAAGTGAAAAAGTTAGGGAAGAATTGTTTGAATTAATTAAGAAAAATTTTATTGAAGTTGGCGTTGGCATATGTGATCATAAAACCATAGATAGAATTAATATACTTGAGGCGACATTTTTAGCCATGAAGAAGGCGATTAGTTCTGTAAAAACCAAGCCGGATTTAATTATTATTGACGGATCAAATAAATTGCCAAATTTTTCCACATCGCAACGAGCCTATATTAAAGGCGATGAAAGGCTTTTTACTATTGCCGCGGCTTCAATTATCGCCAAGGTGGTTAGGGATCGCATAATGCAAGATATGGATAAGCTATACCCTGATTATGGCTTCAGCAAACACAAAGGCTATGGCACTAAATTTCATTTGGAGAAATTAAAGCAATATGGGCCATGCGCGATTCATCGTTTAAGTTTTAATAAAGTTAAACAATAGGCAGCCGATTTTTGGCAGAATATAAGAACTTGTTTTAAAACAAAAATTATTTTATAATAAGAATATAAGGGTCTGTCGCCGGATGCCGTATTCGGAGCAAATTTAAAATTTTACGCTCGAAAGAGCCTTCGACGACAGACCCCCATAATAATTTTATTATATGTTAGCATCAACAGGAGGCAACGCCTTGATTAACGTTAGTTTGCTTTTTAGTAAAACTCAAGTTGAAGAAAAAATGAAAGTCGCCGATTTAGGCTGCGGTTCTTCCGGCCATTTTGTTTTTCCCGGAGCCAAGCTGGTCGGTAAAAAAGGAATTATGTACGCGGTTGATATTTTAAGGACAACCCTAGAGACGATCAGGAAACGAGCGCATGCTGAAAATTTAGCTAATATTAAAACAATTTGGAGTAATTTAGAAATATTTGGCGCCACTAAAATTGAAGCCGGCAGCCTAGATGTTGGTTTGCTAATTAATACTTTATACCAATCGCATAAGCGAGCCGAAATTTTAAGAGAGTCAATCAGGTTATTGAAAAAAAATGGGAAATTAGTTATTGTTGAATGGAAAAATATTGCCGCGCCCTTTGGTCCGCCGGCGGAAGAAAGAGTAAAAAAGGAGCTAGTCGATAATGCCGTTAAAAAACTTGGGCTTAAGCCGGAAGAAGAATTTGAGGCCGGCCCTTATCATTACGGCCTAATTTATATAAAATTATAACAATTTTGCCCGCACTTTTACGAGCCTGGACCGAAAGCGCGCGGATAAAATAAATAATATGGGAAATTTTTTAACTTGGAATTTTTGGTTTAGCGCCAGACCGGGCGCTTTCACCGGTTTTTCGCTTAAAATAGTTTTAGGCTTCATAATTTTACTGATCATTTTATCATTGGCCAGCGGAGTTATCAAAAAACGATGGGCCAAGAGTTTGTATTCTTCATTTTGGAGCAGCCTGTATACTTTTTTTCTGACCAACGCAATTCTTGGCTTGATCCTGACATTTTTTAATTATGAAATGGTGCCATTTTTGTCTTCTCGTTTTTGGTTTTTTCTGTGGGCGGTCGGCATGTTGGCTTGGCTGTTTTTTATTTATAGGGCGATTATGAAAATACCCGGCAAAAGGGCGCTATTGGAAAAGGAAAAGGAATTTAAAAAATATATTCCGTAGATTGAGGACGATAGTTTAAATTTAGGGCTGTTAAACAGCCCTTTTTTAATTTAGATTTATGACCCATAATCAAAGAATAGGTGAATTCGGTGAAACCTTAGCCAAGGATTATTTAGTTAGGCATGGTTATAGAATAATTAACGCCAATGTTAAATTAAGCTACCAGGAGCTTGATATTATCGCGGAAAAAGACAAACAACTTGTTTTTGTTGAAGTAAAAACCAGAATCAGCCAATTTTACGGGCCGGCGGAAAATGCTTTTCAATTTACCAAGCTTCAAAGATTCAGGCGCGGCATAGAAATGTATCTTGGCAATGAGAATTTATTCGCCGAAGAAGTCAGGGCGGATTTAATTACGGTGGATATAGATCATATTAAAAAAACAGCCAAGATAAAACATTATAAGGACGTGATGTGAGCTATTATAATGATTTTTTGTAAAGCGTCTCCAGTTTATGCACTCGCTTATTAACAACTTATCAGTATTTAATAACATTTTATCAACCTATAGTACACTTGACTCGCTTTATCTTTGGCAGTTAAACTGAAATTACCGTAAATAATTTTTTTAGTTTAGATTTTACGGTAAAATTTTAAAAATTTTCTAAGTAGGGCTAAAAGGAAAAATTGGCTCAGCTAATTTAATCCCTTTAGCCCTATAATAGAAAAATAATTTAGGCGAGTTTGACCAAGGAGGCTGTAATAATAAATTTTAAACATCATGAAAGTATTAAAAAGTTTGTTATCCGTAAGCCTCGTTTTATTTTTTGTCATATTTTTTTCCAAAGAAGCGTTGGCCGAGCCGCCGGCGTTAAATTTAATATCCCCGGCGCCTTCAAGCGAAGTTAATTTAACGGTTAATTTATTGCCGGCGCCGACTTTAGTCTCGCCGGACGAAACGACGGTTACCGCGAAAGTAAAACCATTGATTATCGGCTTGACCAAGAGCGGCAGCTTAGTTAAATTTTTTATTGATGATGTTTACAACGGCAAAACTCAAATTTTAAACAATGAAAGCGGTACGGCCAATTTTGCCTATAGGCCGTTTTTAAATTTAAGCCGCGGTTGGCATAAAGTTTATGCCATGGCCGAGGATGGCGCCGGGAAAGTTAGCCGGATATCGGAAGTTTTGTATTTTAATATTGAGTTGCCCCTGCCGGCGCCGACCATGCTAAGGCCGGTGGTTAATAAAAATACTTCCTTAAGTCGGCCATTTATCGTCGGTTTGGCAAAAAACAATTCTAAAATTAAAATTTATATTGATAAAAAGTATAATGGAGAATTCGAGGTAAAAAATCATTTGAGCGGTACGGCCAATTTCGCCTATAGGCCGGTTAAGCCCTTAGAACGGGGCAATCATCTAGTTTATGTCGTAGCCGTAGATAAACGCGGTAAACAAAGCGATTGGTCAAATATAGTATATTTTTCGACTAAGGATTCGGCTATCGCTCAGTCAGCCCAGGAAGAAAAAAGCGATACGGTGGCTAATATCGAAGAGCCCAAAGAGGCCGATAAAATTAATTCTTTAGCGCCGGTTATTTCCGATAGCACCGGCGTGATTGAAAAAAAATCGGATGAGCCGGTAACGGCTCGATCAGAATCGGCGGACGCGGTCAAAAAGTTAAGCCAGCAGGATAAAGACGGCCTTGAAAAAATAAAAAATTTGGTTGGAAATGACAAGGCGGAAAACGCGGGCGCTCAAGGTATGATCAATGAAGGTAAATCAAACCAAGGAAAAATAAAATTAAGCTTAGTGTTGTTTGTTCTGTTTTTAGTCGGCGTAGTGGCTTGGCTTTTATGGGTTAATCGCGAGTTGGTTAAAGAGCGCCGAGAGCAAAACGAGGCCGAAGAAAAAGCCGGAAAAGACAAAAATGATCCTGCGGCCGGAGGCCAAAAAGATAAATTATTGTAGCTTAGAGCACAAAGTTAATTGAGTTGGATTTAAAAACTCAATTATATTAAGAGTAAATTCGTTAAGAGTAGATCCCTTCTACGCCCCTCCCGGTTTAACTGGCGAGGGGTTTTGCCTTTTATGGAGTTCCGTTAAGGGCGGGCTTGACAAAAACAACAGGTATGATATAATTTAGATAGTTGTCTAAATATCTAAATATTATCTATGACCTTAAATATTACTTTTCAGGCATTGTCAGATCCGACCAGGCGTAAAATTCTAGAGTTATTAAAGAAAAAAGATATGGCGGCCGGAGAATTAGGAAAAAATTTTGACATCACTCTGCCCTCTATATCCCATCATCTGAATATTTTAAAACAAGCCGATTTGGTTTCGAGCCAAAGGCAGGGCCAAGAAATAATTTATTCTTTGAATCTGAGCGTTTTTGAAGAGATGGCGGAAAAATTAATAAAATTTTTTAAAAAATAAAACCTTTAAAAACTTTTTAAAAAAGTTTTCTCCCGCATGGGGAGGGTGATAAAATTATGGCCAATCCAATCAAACCAACGATAAAAACTGAGTTTATTCCTCTGCTTTTAATTATTCTGACTTTAGCGTCTGCCGTATATTTTTATAATAATCTGCCGGAGCGAGTCGCTACTCATTGGAATTTTGCCGGCGTTGTTGACGGCTGGGGCTCGGGCAAATCGCAAGCCATTGCCATACCGTCGATGATTATAGGCATGTATTTGCTGTTTTTATTAATGCCTTATTTAGACCCAAGGAAAGAACGTTATGAGCAGTTTAGCAAAGTTTATCATATTTTTAAAACTATAATGATAGGCCTCTTAACTATTATCTATTTTATAGTTTGCTTAAATGGATTGGGCTATAATTTGCCCGTCGGCATTATTATCCCCGGGCTGATTGGCCTGTTATTTATTATTATCGGTAATTATATGGCTAAGCTAAAGCTGAATTGGTTTGTGGGCATCCGTACGCCTTGGACCATGTCCTCGGAAGAAGTTTGGAACAAGACTCATCGTTTCGGCGGCAAGATGTTTATTCTGGCCGGGCTGTTAATGATGGCTGAAATTGTCGTGCCGAACAGTTGGAAATTAGCAATTTTCATAATTACCATGATATTATTATTAGGCGGAACCATCGGTTATTCTTATTTAGTTTATTTAAAAGAGAAAAAGAAAATTGTATAATTTAGCCACAACAATCAGCTCCACGGATATTCGTAATTTTCTACTGCGGAACTCGCCAGCCCGGGGCTGGCTCAGACAGTCCTCGCACGAAAATTGCAAATATCCGCGGAGCTGGTATATTAAATAATTAATTATGATAATTATTGATAGTTTACAAAACGAGAAAATAAAAAATATCGTAAAATTGCGTGAAGCCGGGCGGGAGCGAAAACATCGGGGGTTATTTTTAATTGAAGGCCGGCGGGAAATAAATTTGGCGCTAAAAGGCAAGATTAAAATTGAAAATATATTTTTTTGTCCCGACTACGCAAAGCAAAAACCGGAAATTGATGAAGAAAAATTAATTGAAGTTTCAAAAAAAGTTTTTGAGAAAATTTCTTACCGGGAAAATCCGGATGGCTTTTTAGCCGTGGCAAAATTCAGGGAAGAAAAATTGGAGAATTTAATATTGAACCCTAAGCCGTTAATTATTGTTTTGGAAGCGGTGGAAAAGCCGGGAAACCTTGGCGCGATTTTACGCACGGCCGACGCGGCCGGGGCCGACGCGGTTATTATCAATGACGCTAAAACTGATATTTATAATCCGAACGTTATCAGAGCCAGCCAAGGCACGGTTTTTACCGTACCAACGGTTTTAAGTTCAATCGCGGAGACGGTTAAGTTTTGTAAAAGCAAAAAAATAAAGATATTGGCGACAACGCCTGATACGAAAAAAGAATATACAAAAATTAAATATGCCGAAGGCTCGGCCATCGTTATGGGGGCGGAAGATAAAGGCTTAAGCCAGGCCTGGCTGACTTCGGCCGATGAAAAGATAAAAATAAAAATGCGCGGCCGGATTGATTCGCTTAACGTCTCGGTCAGTACGGCGATAATTTTGTTTGAAGCTATTAGGCAGAGGGAAAAATAAAAATTTTGTAGATATAAAAATAAAACAGCCCAAAAATTGGGCTGTTTTATTTTTTGCGGGACGGACGGGACTCGGACCCGCGACCTCTGCCGTGACAGGGCAGCGCTCTAACCAGCTGAGCTACCGTCCCAATGTATAAATAAAAAGTCTCTCTAAGAGACTAAAATTATCCTAACAAAAAATGGAAAGTTAGTCAATTTTCAATATTATTTGTAAAATTATTAAATCTCTGCTAAATTCAAGAAGTAAATATTAAGGTAGTGGATTCCGGGTCAAGCCCGGAATGACAAGTGAATTCAAGTTAGTTAATAAGGTAATGGATTGCGGCATCCTGTATCAAGCACAGGACAGGCTACGGCCGCAATGACAAAAGTAAATTATGTCTTTATCTATCGCTATCGTTGGCCTGCCTAACGTCGGCAAATCAACTTTATTTAATGCTTTAACTAATAAAAAAGTTGAAGCTTCTAATTATCCTTTTTGTACCATTGACCCGAACGTAGGCGTGGTAAAAGTTCCGGACGAAAGATTGGAAAAACTTGCGGCCATCTCAAAACCGAAAAAAATCATCCCGACTTATATTGAATTCGTGGATATTGCCGGCCTGGTTAAGGGCGCCTCAAAAGGCGAAGGTTTAGGCAATCAATTTTTATCGCATATCAGAGAATGCGACGCTATCTGCGAAGTGGTTAGGGAATTTAAAGACGATAATATCATTCATGTTAATGGTAAAATCGACCCGGAAGGCGACCGTGAGACTATCAACCTTGAATTAATTTTTGCTGACCTGGCTACGGTCGGAAAAAGGCTGGACAAAGTCGTTCGGGAAGCTAAGAGCGGCAATAAAGAGATGATTGCCTTAAAGGCGCTACTGGAAAAATTAAAAATTCAGCTTGAAGCCGGACGGCCGGCGCGCGAGCTTGAGCTAAATGACGATGAAAAAAAAGAAGTTAAAAATTTAGGCCTCTTAACCATCAAACCGATAATTTACGCGTTAAATATAAAGGAAGAAACCTCCCTTATTCCCCCTTTACAATGGGGGCAGAATTGTATTAAAATTAACGCTAAGCTTGAAGAAGAAATTTCCGCTTTACCCGAAGCGGAACAAGCGGAATATATAAAAGAGTTGGGCTTAGACCAGAGCGGTCTGGATAAATTAATTAAAGCGTCTTATGAAGTGTTAGGCTTGATTACTTTTTTAACTACCGGAGCGGACGAGACTCGCGCCTGGACCGTCAGCCGCGGAGCAAAAGCTCCGCAAGCGGCCGGAGTGATCCATACGGATTTTACTAAAGGTTTTATCCGCGCCGAAGTGATTAATTGGCAAAAATTCATTGAAGCCGGTTCCGAGGCTAAGGCGCGCGAATTAGGCTGGATCAGAACCGAGGGCAAGGAATATATTATACAGGACGGTGACGTGTGCAATTTTTTAATAAATAATTGACATAATTTGTCCGTTTGCTATATTAAAAGGCACCATTTGCCGCTCATTTTAAATATGCGGGGCCGTGTTAATCCACGGGGGTTAACGGCAAAGCTTTAAAAGGCCTATTTATATCAGCCTGCTGGCCTAAGGGAGCCCTCCTTTCCCATGCGACGGGCGAGGCTTAAAAGCTTGTTTTCCCGCTTTGGGGGTTTGGCCTATCTGACCGCACCTCGATTGGCCAAACCCCTTATCATCAAAAAAAGCACCGATTTAAGGTGCTTTCTTTTTTAAAATTTTATTTTTTATGCCTCAAGAATATTTTGAATCAAGGGAGAGATTTCTTTTCTCATAATCAGGCGGTCGCTCATAGCCAGATGATTAATAAATTTTAGATTTAATATTGATTGCAGTAATTTTATATCAATGTCGTCAACCGCCACGAAGGTATTGCCCGCGCCTTCAAGGTCCAGGCCGTTTAAAAATATATAGTTTAAAGATTTTTTTTCTTTAATTTCTGTTAATAATTTTATTATTTCCGGAAAATTATTTTTTATATATTGATTGGTATTAATAATTTCCAACTGCGCGATGCCCACCTTTTTATTATTAAATTCAAAGGCTTTAAAATCTTCAAGTAAAATTTCTTTTAACGGTTTGGTGATATTTGATTTGGCCAAGAACATCTCGTGGATAAAATTTTCCGGAAATTCGGTTTGCTTAGTTAACCATTCGGCCATATTTTTATCTCTAGCCGTGGTTAGTTTGCCTTTAAAATTTAAGGTATTAGAAATTATCGCCGGGTACAGTAAAAAGGCGGCCGTTTCTGACATGGGGACACTATTTTTTTTAAATTTTTCAGCGATTAAAGTCGCGCATGCGCCAATCAATTCAATTTGAATTTTAGCGTTTATAAATTTTTCTATTTCATTTGTTTCGCGATGGTCAATAATTTCAATAACTTGCTCTGGCTTAATCAATTTCGGTAAAGCCTCTAGGTCGCTCATATCTACTAATATAATATTTTCGTAGCCTTCGGGCAATGATTTTAAGTGATTGATTTTAATCTTAAATTTATCTAAAACGAATTGCGCTTCCCGGTGCGGCACGCCGAAAATACCGGCGATCGCATTGCAGCCTTTTTTATTTAAGAATTCGGCATAAGAGCAAGCGCAAGCCACGCCGTCTATGTCGGGGTTTGGGTAAGTAGTAACTAGGATTTTTTTATTGGTTGAGCTGGCCATAATTAATTCCTTTTTAATGTAGCCGAGTTTTTGAAAAAATTCTTTGCCGCCGGGAATTTGCTTAACAGATGGCAATTCATTCATGCTAAACCAGCGCGTTTCAATAAGGTCATCATCAAGCCGCAGTTTAATTTCGTCAGCCTTTTTATCGTTAATAATAATTTTAAATACGTTAAATTTCATGTGACAAATAACTTTTTCATTCGTATCTTTAAGAATTTTTTCAGAAATGCCGGTTTCAATAATCGGAATAGGTTTAATATTATATGGAATAATATCAATGTCAATTTCTTCCTTAACTTCTCGCGCCAGCGCCTCATTTAACGATTCGCCGGTTTCAACGCCGCCGCCGGGAAGGTGCCAGCAATCAGGATAAACCCCGCCCTTGGCCGGGTCCTTTTTGCCCATTAATAATTTGCCGTCTTGGCTAAAAATTAAAGCGGAGACTATTTCACGGTGTATTTCACGCATAAAATTATTTTATTTAATTTCATATTCCCAGCCCGGCTGCCAAGATTTAGCATGGCGCCAGTCATCGACGATCGCCTGTTCCCATGTTTTGTTTTTTAGAATGACATCTAAGGCCAGTTGCGGCGCTTGATGAGCTACTATGGCAATATGCTTACCGCTATAGTTGGTTTTTAGAAATTCACAAAAGTTTCTCATCCGTTTTTCTACGTCTTGGTAGCTTTCGCCGTTAGGGAAAGCTGTATTAACATATTCGGTCAGGTTATTTTTAAAATTTTCCGGCTGGCCGCTGTATATTCCATAATTAGCTTCTCTAAGCCGTCGATCTTTAATTATTTCATATTTATCCTTGAAGCCAAGTCGCGCCGAATCAACCGCACGTTTTAAATCGGAGCAAAATACAATATCAAATTTTCTGTCGGCGACTAGCCGGCCAAGCTCTACGGCTTGTTTTTTACCGAGTTCAGATAATTCGCCGGGTAACCAGCCGGTCGCTAAATCTTTTTCGTTGTCAGTCGTCGTGCCATGCACGAAGTAGGTTATTTTTATGGGCATATGCAAATTGAATTTTATTCAGCTTCTGCATTTCCCGCGCTGGGGTTAGGATCGTTTGGATCAGGGCAGTCGCCGTCCAGGTTTGATTGCGCGTTGCAATATGTGCCATCAATCCGTTTGCACATCGGGACAGGCGTATCAACGCCTTCAACTTGTCCGCCGGTAATCGCGCAAAAAATTTCCGCGTCATTTTCATAGCCGGTAATTTTTACTCCGCCTATTGGGCAATTGCCGCGGAAAAGCGCCCATTCTTCGCATTGTCGGTTGTCTTCAAAAAGGCAAACTCCGTATTCCCCTTTTTTGTTATTTCGGATTTCAATTCGGCCGCCTTTATTAGCGCAATTCACGGAAGCCGGATTAGCTATGCCGACGATTGGCGTGTCGTTGGGTTTATTTTCCGTGACTGCCGGAGTTTTTGTTTCGGTGGTTGCTTCCGGCTTATTTACGGCAGAATTTTGGCAGCCGGTTAAAATTAACATGGCGCCGAGAATTAAAAATGTTTTTTTCATAATAGTTTTATAGTTAAAAGTTAAAAATATTTTTTATTTTATGTAAATTTAATTATTTTTTTTCAAGATGACTATTTCCCGCCAAACCTTCTGCTCTTCCCGGCCGTAGACCATAGTTTCGCGGGCGGTTAAATTTAGAAAAATGTTTTTTTGCAGATTGACCGGTATGGGATTAATGATTTTATAGCCGGAAAAATCAGGATTAACAAAAATACTTCTCTGTTTTTCGGAAAACGATGGCCAGACCATAACAATGCGGCCTGATGGCTTTAAGATTTTTTTAAATTCAGTTAAACTTTTTGCGTAAAGCTGTTCCAGCTCTTTAACTATTTTAGCGATTTCAAATCCGCCGCGTTGCGGGCCTAAATATGGCTCGGTGATAATGGCATCAATGGAATTTGGCGCAAACTGTTTTGAAATTTTAGTTGCGTCAAGCTCTCGCAGTTCACAATTCGCAACTCGCAGCTTAAAATTATTTTTAATCCACTCAATATTTTTTTTAGTATCAGAAATCGCCCTATCCGAAATGTCGGAGCCGATAATCTGCTCATAACCCATAAGCATAGCTTCGGTGATAATCGTGCCCGAGCCGCAAAACGGGTCTAAAATGGTATCTTCTAATTTTGCGCCGGATAAATTTATCATAATCTGCGCCAATTTCGGCGGCAGCATGCCGGAACGGTCGTCGCGGGCCGGCCGGCCGTAATCTCTAAATGATAATTCTTTAAACGGCTGGACGGCTAAAGTTCTGCCTAAAAATAATTTTTTATTAAATTCAATAATGACGATTTCCACGCCTCTGTCGCTGGCCAACTTATTTTGTTCTACGACCACGCTGGATAAAGTCGGTTCCCGGCTTATAACCCAGCGGCTATTCATGCCAGACTCTTTAAGCAGTTTTTTGAATTCCATGGCTAAGGCTTTAAGATTAATTTTTGCTTTGCCGTAGAAAGAAATGCCGAAATTAAATTTTGCTTCGCTTTTTTCCGGTTTAGAAAAAGTGGCTACCGATTTTAAAATGTTTTGAGTGGCGAGCGAAGCCGTCTCGTTATGGATTAGGCCGAATTTAATGGTGCCGCCGATTTTTTTAATAATATTAGCCTTTATTTCATGATTAATATCTAAAATCGCGATATTTTTTTGAACAAGAGAAAATTGCCCATGGCTAAAAACCGCGGCCAATTCGGCTAAAGAAAGGGTTGGGTTTGTTCCTAAAATGAAGAAGTATTTCATATTTAATTAAACCTTAGCACAAGAATTAAACCCTTGCAATTTTAAAAAAGCTATGATAAGGTATAAATACAAATTAATATTATTTAACCTTTTCCACGCTCGCTTTGCGGGCAGTCTGGGTAAATCCGGACTAAAGGTATTCTCAATTTCCCAGAAATTGGCTATATTGGCCGGAGAATATCTGGGTTTTATTATTTTTAACCGATTAAAATTATGTCAAGAACAAAATCTAGCGAAATTCCGCACTATGAACTGCTTTACTTATTATCAAATAAGTTTAGTGAAGATGAAGTCAAGCCAATCATAGAAAAAATAAATTCTTTGATTTTAAATAATCAAGGCAAGATAACCTTGGTTGAGGATTTAGGCAAAAAACGTTTGGCTTATCCGATAAAGGGTTTTCGTTACGGCTATTATATTTTAGCTGAGTTTGATATGGCCGGAGAGAATTTAATCAATGTTGATCGCGCTTTACGCATGATGAATGAAGTTTTAAGGCATCAAATTATAATCAAGGCAGTAAAAACCGAGGAACAAATCGCTCAAGACAAAAAAATCGCCGAAAAAATCGCGGCCAGAAATATTAAAGAAGAAAAAGATGTCAAAGAAAAAATTAAAGAAACCGATAAAGAAAAAGTTGACTTGAAAGATTTGGATGAAAAGCTTGATAAAATTTTGGAAACCAGCGATTTATTATAGACTTTTGAAAATTTTTTCAGAAAAAGTTTTCTCCCGCAAGGGGATAAATAATATTTTTTTAAAAATAACTAATTCTCTCGCCCTCTAAGGGTCGAGACCCCGTTTGTTCGGGATAAATTATTTATGGCTGTTTACTCCCCTTGGGAGTGAAAGCTAAAAAAGAAAATTTATGAATTTAAACAAAGCCATGGTCATTGGCAATTTGACCAGAGACCCGGAAATAAGAACTACGCCAACCGGGCAGACGGTAGCTTCATTTTCCGTCGCCACTAATTATGTTTGGACCGATCAGTCAGGGCAAAAAAGAGATAAAGCGGAATTCCATAACATTGTCGCCTGGAGGCGATTGGCTGAAATTTGTGGCCAATATTTAAAAAAAGGCGCGAAAATTTATCTTGAAGGCAGAATGCAAACTCGCGATTGGGTTGGGCAAGACGGAGTTAAGCGTTATCGCATGGAAATTATCGCTGAAAATATGATTATGTTGGACCGCGCCGGCGCCGGCAGCCCTATGGGCCGCCCGGAAGAAGCGCCTATGCCAAGCGAACCGGTGATTGACGTTGAAGAAGCCGCCGGCATGAATGATGGCAATACCAGTGAAGAAGAGATTAGAGTCGAGAATATACCATTTTAATAAACTTTGAAAACTTTTTCCCCGACGAGTGGGGTAAACAAAATTATAATGTATCAAATAAAATTTTAATAGCGGGTAAAGCCCCATGACGATTAAAATTTTATTTAACGGACTAATATGGAAGAAGCAATTAAAAAAGAAAAACAATGCCTTTTTTGCGCGGACAACATAAAAGATATTGATTACAAAGATGCCAACATGTTGCGCCGTTTTATAAATTCTTATGGTAAGATTTTACCGAAGAAAAGAACCGGCACCTGCTCAAAACATCAGCGCAAATTAGCGATTTCCGTTAAGCGCGCGCGGGTAATGGCGATTTTACCGTTCACTAATAAATAATATTTATGCTAAGTTTAAGCGAAATTAAAATTGGCGCTTTGCTTAAAATTGCCGGCGAACCTTACGCGGTGATTAAGGCCGACCATCATAAAATGGGCCGGGGCGGGGCAGTCTTAAAGACAAAATTAAAAAATTTGCTTAACGGCAATGTTATAGAAAAAACTTTTCAAGGCAATGATAAAGCCGAAGAAGCCGAGACTGAAACCAACCAGGCGAATTATTTGTATAAAACTGAAACTGAAGCTTGTTTTATGAATAATGAAAGTTTCGAGCAGTTTAGCTTACCCTTGGAGCAGATTGGCGACAAATTAAAATTTTTGAAAGAAAGCATGGATGTGGACATATTATATTTTCAAGGTCAGCCGGCTTCTTTAAAATTACCGATTAAAATTTCTCTTAAAGTAATAAGTTCTCCTCCAGGGGTTAAAGGCAATTCGGCCGGCAATGTTACTAAAACGGTTGAGCTTGAAACCGGAGCGCAAATTAACGCCCCGATGTTTATTAACGAAGGCGATATGGTGATAGTAAATACTGATACCGGAGAATATGTCGGGAGAGCTTAGATAAAAATAAATTTTGCAATATAAAACAGAGGCTAAGTTGCCTCTGTTTTTCGCATACAATTAAGCGAGTATTTATAAATTATTTATTTTGCGCTTCAACTACTTCTCGCGCTTCTACTTCCGATAGAATTCGTTTCCTGATTTCTTTCATTAATTTTTTGTCGGCTCGTAAAAATCTTTTGGCGTTTTCCCGGCCGACGCCTAATTTTATATCGCCGTAGCTATAGGAATTGCCTGATTTGCTGACAACATTGTTAATTACGCCGGTGTCTAATAAATCGCCGGAGATGGAAATGCCTTCGTTATACATAATATCAAATTCGCAGGCCCGAAACGGGGCGGCGACTTTATTTTTGACTACTTTAGCTTTAACCCGGTTGCCGATAATTTTATCGCCTTGCTTAATCTGCGCCGCGCGCCTGACTTCAATCCTGACCGAAGAATAAAATTTTAAGGCGGTGCCGCCGGTGGTGGTTTCCGGATTGCCAAAAAAGACGCCGATTTTCATTCTGATTTGATTTATAAAAATCACCACTGTTTTTGTTTTGGAAATGGTGCCGGTTAATTTTCTTAAGGCCTGGCTCATCAGCCGCGCCTGAAGGCCCATATGGGAATCTCCCATTTCACCTTCAATTTCTTTTTGCGGTACGAGCGCGGCCACAGAATCAACCACTACCACGTCAACCGCGTTGGAGCGCACTAAAGTTTCTAAAATTTCTAAGGCCTGTTCGCCGGTATCAGGCTGGCTGATTAACATTTCTTTGACGTTAATGCCTATTTTTTCCGCATATTCCGGGTCCAAAGCATGCTCGGCGTCGATAAAGGCGGCGATACCGCCCAATTTTTGCACTTCAGCGATAATGTGCTGGGCCAAGGTAGTTTTGCCCGAGGCTTCCGGCCCAAAAATTTCTATAATGCGGCCGCGCGGCACGCCGTTTATGCCTAAAGCGATATCTAAGGATAAGCAGCCGGTGGGCACGGCGTCAACGTCGGATTTTTTAGCGTCGCCGAATCTCATAATCGCGCCTTCGCCGTATTTTTGCTTAATTTGTTCAATGGCAGACTCGGCCGCCTGCATTTTTTCTTCAGATTCGCCCTTGTCGGCCTTGGTTTTGTTATCCATATTTGTAATTATTAATAAATTAAAAGAGGTTTACAATAATTTGCAACCCCCTTATTACTTATATAATAGACTATTTTAAATTTGTTGGCAATAATACTCAATAGCCATTATTCTTTAACTAAAACCTGCCTAGTAATCGTCTGGCTGCGGCTGTGTTTTTTATTGGCGGTTATGGTAATAATATTAATGCCATTTTTTAGGCTAATAATTTGGGAAAAACCGCCGCCCTTATCGGTTAAGACGGCTTGTCCGTTAATTATCAAGTTGGCTTCAGCCTCGGTTTGGCCGGCGACCTCAAGGGAAGTTTGGCTTGTTGTTAAATTAACCGCGGGGCTATTTATAATTAAAAACGGCGGCGAAATTATTTTATTGACGCGGTAGCCCAAATAAATAAAACAGACGCAAATTATTAAAAATATTATAATGTTTTTTAAAATTTTAGGCATGGCTAAAAGGTAGCGTTTTTTTACCACTTGTTTAGAAAATAATTCTTTTTGTCTTTTCGGCTCTATTAGATTAATTTCAGTTTCGAAGTCGGCGGCCAATTGGTTATAATCCAAACCTAAAAAAAGCGCGTATTCGCGCAAAAAGTTTTTTCCGTAAACTCCATGAGGCAGTTTTTCATATTCGCCTTTTTCAAGAGCCGTTAAGTATTTTTCGTTAATGTTTAATTTTTTGGCGATTAGGGAGAGTTTTAGTTTTTTGGCTTGCCTTGAGCTTCTAAGTTGCTCGGAAACCGTCTCGGAGTCCAAATAGATTTTATTGGATTTAAAGAGATTCATGAATTATTTTTTGCTTGCTATAATTTTATTTTTTTAGAGTCGGCATGTCGTATTGAACCCAATCTATGCCCAAAGATTGAAAAACAAAATAAATAATTGTATAACTCGTAAAAACAATAATTAAGCCGATAACCGCGCCGATTAAAGTCTGTTTGCCGCGCGTTACCCATTCAGCATTGCCGGCCGATAGCATCATCATCAGTCCGCCAGCCACGAAAGCTAAAAGGGATAATGAGCCGACAATACCGAGAATTAAATTGGCAATTTTTATGGCAACGCTTACCATTTCATTTAAAGTATATTTACCGCAATTTGTTGAGCCAGAGGGGCAAGCTGGGCCGCCGCCGGTTTCCGTATCAGGTAAAAGCCCGTCTGCCGCGCTCGCCGTTAAAACACCAACAGAAAAAATATTAATTAGTAGGAAAAATATAATTGAAATTTTTATAATATTTTTCATTTGTTTGAGGTTAATAATTGTTTTTGCGATGAGTATAATTTACTTCGTCATTGTGGGCTTGACCTCGTCATCGCTACGCGAGATCTGGCGAAGCCACGACAATCCAGAAACTTATTTGTACCGTTAACTCCTGGATTCCGGCTCGGGGGCCGGAATGACAAAAAATAGAGTTGCTTGCAATGACAATTTATTATTTCGTCGTTGTTTCAGCCACTTCAATCGTTTGCTCGACTTTTTGCGCCGCTAAATTAATCACATTTTCTATTCGATCTTGAGCTAAGATTACGGCGTCAATCATGTCGGCGAAGATTTTTTCCATGGCGTTTGAATCCGCGCCTTTATACCAGCTTTTAGCCGTTAGAACTTGCCCGGCGAAAATGACTATGTCCAAATCGTCAATTTGTCCGTTTACCAAAGCTCGTAAAGCCGTGGGTTTTTTAGCCTTGGCTAAATAAGTTTTAGCTTGTTCGGCTCTGGTCTCAAATTGGATAAAATCCCAGGCTTCGTTGGCGTATTTACTTTTGTTCGAAACCGTTTCTATCCAGTAATTGGCGAAGTTAACCGGCGTGTTGCCTTCAATTTGCGGCAGTTTGGTGATGCCGAAATTAAGCTTTGGCGCTTGCGCTTTGATCGTCGGCAGATGATAGGCGTAACCGAACATTATGCCTAATTTACCCTGGGTAAACATGCTCAACGAGTTATCAAGATTTTTATTCCAAGCGTAAACTTCCTTGGCCGGATTGGTAAAATCTGAATAAAAGCGCAGCGCTTCCAGGCCGGGGTTATAACTTTGGTCTTTAAAGGTTGCCGGGATTCTGTTAAACAGCACTTGGCCGTTATCATCCATCATGGTTGAGCCGTTTTGCATCATTAAGATTGACAAAATATCGCTATAACGTTCAATATTATTCGCGCCGCCCAAGCTCGCGCCGGATTGGATAATTTCACCTTTGTCGTTTTGCTTGGTCATTTTTTTAACATCTTGCTGGAATTCATTGTTCCAATAAACCGGCGGTTCGGCTATGCCGGCGTTGTTAAATAAGTCTTTATTATAATACATGGCTAAAGTATCCACGGATAACGGCAAGCCGTAAATTTTTTGTTCATATTGCTTGGTGGTTTCATTCAGGGTCGGTATTACTACGTCTTGATAAACCGCGTCAACAAAATTATTTTTTATATCGTTTAAGCCCAGGCTTTTCGCGGTCCTTAATTCCGGAATCACTTCTTTTTTAATAGTGCCTTTAGTTATCGGATAAGCCATGGTTATAGCCGCCGGCATCGGCGTGATTTTGTTTAAATATTTTTTTGTCCAAGTATTATGGATGGAAAAAATATCCGGTCCGCGGTCTTCGGCTAAAGCGTTTATAAGCTCGCTTTCATATTCGCTATAGCGCAGTTTACGGTAATTTATGGTAATAAAGGGGTGCAACGTTTTATAAGCGTTTAAAATTTCATCAAAAGCGTCTTCGCCGTCATAAACTCGCCAATAAGTAAGAGTGATCGGCTTCATGGCATCCTGAGTTTGTTTATCAACAAGTTTACAGCCGAAACCGGAGGTCAGGATAAAAATAAAGAGAAGTGATAAAATTATTGTATGGTTTTTCATAGAAGTTTGTCATTGCGAGGAGCGCTAGCGACGAAGCAATCTCTGGTTAAACTCCGGATACGTGAGATTGCTTCGCTCCTTTCAGTCGCTCGCAATGACAGAAAATATTTTAACTATTTATATTATACCACAAAATCTTTGGTTTAATAAATACTCTATTATTATTCTATCCTCGGCCGATATTGCAACGCCTCGGCGATATGAGGCGTTAGAATATTGACTTCGCCTGAGAGATCGGCGATAGTTCTGGCCAGTTTAAGCACACGGAAATAGCCTCTGGCCGACAGATGCATTTGGTCTACGGCCTGATGCAGTAAGTTAGTCGAAGTATTGTCGACCCGGCAAAAACGTTTAACCGCTTCCGGCGACATCTCCGAATTGGTTATGAAATCAGTGCCGGCGAAACGTTGGCTTTGCAAGATTCTGGCGTTTTCCACCCGCTTTTTTATATCCGTCGACCCTTCGCTGTTTATGTCCGAGGCCAGTTTATCAAATTTTATTCTTGGCACTTCAATATGCAAATCAATCCGGTCTAAAATCGGCCCGGAGATCTTCTTTTTGTAGTTGATTATTTGCGTTGACGAACAGACGCAATTTTTTTCCCGGTCGCCGAGGTAGCCGCAGGGGCAAGGGTTTGAGGCGGCGACTAAAATAAATTTTGCCGGAAAGCTCAGATTGCTGGCGGCGCGGCTTACATGAATAACGCCGTCTTCCAGCGGCTGCCTTAAATTTTCCAGTACTTGGCGAGTGAATTCCGCAAATTCATCTAAAAATAAAACCCCGCGATGAGCTAAAGAAATTTCTCCCGGCCGCGGCCAGGTGCCGCCACCCACCAAAGCCACTCCCGAAGCCGTGTGATGAGGCGATCTAAATGGCCGAGAGGTCATTAGAGGAGTTTCGGCCGGCAGTTCTCCGGCCACGCTATAAATTTTAGTTATTTCTAAAGCCTCTTTTAAGGATAAATTCGGTAAAATCGAAGGCATAGTGCGGGCGATCAGGGTTTTACCCGACCCAGGCGGGCCGCTCATTAAGACGTTATGCGCGCCGGCGGCCGCGATTTCCATGGCCCGTTTAACATGTTCCTGGCCCTTAATATAGGCCATATCGAAATCAATTTTAGCGTTGGTAAAATCGAATTCAGCATAAGGCGCTCCGGGTATTAGCTTGCGGCTTTCTAAATGAGCGACCAACTCGGTTAAATTATTTACCGGCATGACTTCAAGGTCTTTAACCAATTTGGCCTCGCGTGCGTTGGCCGCCGGCACGAACATGGCAGAGAGGCCTTGGCTTTTAGCTTTGATAGCGATCGGCAAGATGCCGTTAACCGGCCTAAGCTCGCCGTTAAGCGCCAGTTCGCCCACGAATAAAAAGCGAGAAAAATCTTCGCGGTTTATTTTTTTAGTGGCGGCTAAAATACTGATGGCGATCGGCAGATCGTAGCTTGGGCCTTGTTTTCGCAAATCGGCCGGCGCTAAATTAACCGTGACTTTTCTCTTAGGAAAATACAACCCGGAATTTTTTACCGCGCTCCTGACTCTTTCCCGAGATTCGGAAACCGCCGTATCCGGCAGGCCGACTATCGAAAACGCGCCCAAAGGGTTATTTAAAATATCCGCCTCAACCTCCACCAATTCGGCTTCCAGCCCGACTACGGCGGCGGAGAGAATTTTAGAAGACATATAAATAAGAGTATGGCTAAATAATAAATTAATTATATCATTAAAACAAAAAACCGCCTAAGGCGGTTAGTAATTTTTTAAATTAGTTTTTAATTTTTAGCTACCTTTGTGGCCTCGTCTAATTTTATGCTTAAGAGTTTCGAAACGCCGCTTTCTTCCATGGTTACGCCGTAAAGAATATTGGCGCGGCGCATGGAAGCGCGGTTATGGGTAATGACAATAAATTGAGTTTTATGCGATAAGTCGTCTAAAATTTTTGCCAGACGCTCTGAATTGGCTTCGTCGAGCGAGGCATCAACCTCATCCAGAATAACAAATGGTGCTGGATTACAGCTAATAATAGCGCAAATAAGACCAATAGCGGTCAGAGCTCTTTCGCCTCCGGATAGCATAGTAATAGCTTTTATTTTTTTGCCCGGAGGCGTGGCTAAAATTTCAATGCCGGCCAGGCCGGTGGCGTTATATTTTTGTAAATATTTTATCCGTTTTAAATTAGCCGCGAATTTATCTTCGATTGGCTCGGTTCCCGTAGCCAGCTCTCCCCCTTCAGCATCGTTAGCTTCTTTCTTTTCTTCTTTTTTATTTTCCGGCAGTTCTTCGGTTAAAACTTTTACGATTTTAGCCGTGCCGCCGTTAAATAATATTTTAAAATATTCTTCAAATTTAGCCGAAATATTTTTAAATTCTTTATCAAACCTTTCTTTAATAATCACGTCAAGCTCTTTAATGATTTTTTCGAGCGAGCCAACGGCGCTATTTAAATCATGGGTTTGGTTTTCCAAATAATCAAAGCGCTCTTTAGTTTCGTTGTATTCCTTTTCAATTTCCGGGTCAATGCCGCCGATTTGGTCGATTTGCCTTTTTAAAGAATTAATTTTTTCTAAAGCCGCTTCTGCGTCAATCGGCCCATCCACGATTTTATCCATTATTTCTTTCAGATTGCCATAATTATTTCTGATTTCAATTTCTAAATCCTCCAACCTGGTTTCGTGTCTGGTAGAATTTACTTTTAAGTCATTTAATTCATGGTTTAAATCATTTATTTCATTTTGCAGGGTTTGCAGATTCTTTTGCAGAGAAAAAAGTTTGGCCCTTTGCTCGTTTTCCCTAGCGTTAAATGAACTTAATTTTTCTTTAATAACAGTAATTTTTGAATCAAATTCTTCAATTTTATTGTTTATATTATCTTGCTCTTTTTTATTGTCTTTTAAATTAGCCGCGCCCTTATTGGACTTAAGCTTATTATTAATATTAGTAAGTTCTACCTCTAGCTGGTCTTTTCTTTCTTTAATTAACTTTACCCTTTCCGATCTGGCGGAAATACGGAAACTGCTTTCATTGATTTTCGCCATCACCGCTTCTTTTTCGTAAGTTAAAGCCATTAAATTTTTTTGGGCTTGCTCCAGATTTTCTTTTTCTAAGGCGTTCGAAGAAAGATCTAAAATTAATTTAATTTTTTCACGGATTTTCGCTATTATGCCTTTGATGTTAGCCAAATCATCAGTGCTATCGATTTCTTCAAGCAATTTTTTTAAATTTTTTAATTCTTGGTTGATTTTTTCCATGCCTTCCCCGCTCAGGCTAGAGCCATGTTTTAAGAGTTCGTCGTTAAGTTTATTAATTTTTGAGTTTATCGCTTCTTTATCCTTTTCCAAATCTATCAAAATTTTCTTTTCCTGCTCAACGTTTTTTTCCAAACCTAAAGCTTCTTCATTTAATTTTTTAATTTCTTTTTCGATTTCCGCGGCTTTATTTACGAGCCAGGATAAATCAAACTGGCCGCTAGCTTCAAGCTTAACTTCAAGCTCAGCTTCAAGTTTAGCCAGTTGCTTGGTCAGGGTTTCTTTTTGGCCTTGCAATTGGCTTAGTTCTTTTTGCCAGCCGTTAAATTCATCATTGTTTTGGTTTTGTTTTTCAAGCTGATCCAATTCACGGCTTAAAGACGCGCTTTTCTTTTCTTTTTCCAGTCTGATATGCTCTACGTTTAAGAATTTTTTATTGAAATCCGTGAATTTATCGTTAATTTCATGCCAAAGTTTGCTGTAATAATTTTTTTGCAATTCTTTCAGTTCCGCTTCGATTTCGTCGCGTTTTTTTAATTTATTAACTTGCCTGGTTAAGCTTTTGAGCCTCGGCTCGATTTCCGATAATAGCATCGAGGCTTGATTTAAATTTTCGTAGCTATGGATTAATTTATTAAGCGAGTCGTCGCGCTTAATTTGAAATTGTTTAACGCCGGTGGCTTCATCGAAAAATTCTTTTCTTTCGGAAAGAGTAGTGTTTAGAAAGCCTTCGACCATGCCTTGGCCGATAACACTGTAGGTTTTTTGGCCGAAATTCGATTTGGCCAAAAGTATCTGGACGTCTGATAAGCGGACGCGGGCCTGGTTAATTAAATATTCGCTTTCGCCGTCGCGGTAGATGCGGCGGGTTAAAATCACTTGGGAATAATCTATCGTGGCTTTATGGTCTTCATTATTCAGAAAAAGCGAAACCTCGGCCATGCTTAAGCGGCCCTTTTTATCCGTACCGGAGAAAATAATATCTTCGCTTTTCTTCCCGCGCAAGGTTTTCATGCTTTGCTCGCCCAAAGCCCAGCGTACCGCGTCGGCGATATTGGATTTACCCGAGCCGTTAGGCCCGACGATCGAGGTAATACCGCGCTGGTTCTCGCCCAGCATGCCGGGGAAAATTAAAGTATTTTTATTGGCGAAAGATTTAAAGCCTTGGATTTCCAATTTTTCTAAAAACATAATAAAAAAATTAAAACTCAAAAGTAATATCTTATATTATACAATATTTTATTTAAATAAAAAAGCTGGTTAAAATAAAAACACCGCCTATAGGAGTCTGGCTGATAAATCCATTTCAGCTACGGCTTTCAAATTTCGGCATAATTTTTTCTAAATTTTTTCGCCCATATAGTCATATAAGCTCAAAAATTTATAAAAAAATTCTACTCGAAATTTGAAACTCTCGCAATGAAAGAGATTTATCAGCCAGACTCCTTGAGTCCGGCGGTGTTTTTCCCCATGCTTGCCTTATCATATTTTAGCATTAATCTTAATGATAAAGCAGGAAAGGGAGCTGTGTTAATTAGGCAGTTTTTCCGATTTTTTTATTTTGGTTTTGTTTTTTCTTGGCTGTTTGATTAACACAGCTTCTTCATATGTTGTTATGACATATGTTTTATTTTTAGTCCTCCTAACTTATTCTTTTTTTAAGGTTCGATGATTTGCAGCATTTATTTGTTTTAACTGCAATTATTTATATTAATATATTTTTTTAAGACAAATTGCTCCAGATTGTTTTCTCTATATGGGTATTTTTGTTGACTAACCCTTGATGCCGCCTATTGGCCTCCACCGAATTAAAAATAAAACTTAGAAATAAGGCGCTAGCGGTTATAATAAAAAAAGCAATGGACAAGCTTATTAAGAGTCCAGACCAGCTGAACTCCTGCTCCACTGCTTTTTTCTTTATTGTATTGTAATATTTCCAGCCGATATGCTCTAAATTAAAACATTCGGCCTGATTTTTTGCTGATGACATTTTTTTGTTTTTATTTTTATAGATAATATAATTTTGTATTATCTAATATCATTTTAGCAAAAATTATGCGTTTTGTCAAGTTGGGTAAAGTTTTTATTTTTTATTTTCAGCTAATTTTTTATAAAGTTTTAAGTATTCCAGCGCTGATTTTTTCCAAGAAAAATTTTGTTTCAGGCAGTTTGTTTTTAGTTGCTGCCAGAGCGGTTGGTTGTTATAAAAAACAGTTAAAGATTTATTTAAAGTTTTATACAATTCAACGCCCGAATATTTTTTAAAAATAAAACCGGTTTTATTATTAACCGTATCGGCCAAACCTCCGGTAGCTCGTACGACCGGTATCGCGCCGTAGCGCATGGCGATCATTTGCGTTAAGCCGCAAGGCTCAAAGCGCGACGGCACTAAAAAAATATCCGAGGCGGCATAAATTTCATGCGCCAGTTTTTCGTCAAATTTAATTTGAACGCTAAATTGGCGTGGAAATTTTTTTACCAAATTCAATAAAGCGCCCTCATATTTTTTTTCGCCGGTGCCCAAGAAAATAAATTGGCAATTTAATTCAGAAAAATTTTCAGTGATTAGCTCAACTCCCTTTTGTCCGACAAAACGGGTTACCAAACCGACTAAGGCTGTATTTTTTTCTCGCGGTAGGCCGAGCTGTCGTTGCAGTTTTGTTTTATTGGCTATTTTTTCCCCTAAAACCTGGGCCGAGTAATTAAATTTAATTAGTTTATCGGTTTGCGGATTAAAAAAATCAGTATCGATGCCATTTAATATGCCATACAGCCGGCTTCGTTTCTTGGCCAGAATTTTTTCCAGGCCGGCGCCGTATTCTTCAGTTAAAATTTCCTTGGCATAGGTCGGGCTGACGGTATTTATCAAGTCGGCATTCAATATGCCTTCGGCTAGATAGTTTTTAGTGCCAGTTTTGCCTTGATTAGCCAAATTATGGATGGTTAAGAGAGTCTTGGTTTGCCTAAAAAATTGGTCGGTTTTAATTAATTTAGCCACCGCCGCGGTATGCCAGTCGTTTAAATGAATAATATCCGGCTTGAAATTAACGGTTTTAATGCTTGCTAAAACCGCCCGAGAAAAGAAAGCAAATTTTTCAATATCTGTTTGGCTGTCGGCCAAAGCATTGCCGTAAATTTCTTTACCTTTAAAATAATCATGTTCGATTAAATATATCGGCACGGTTGAATCAGGCAAATTGGTTTGCCAAAGATTTGCCGAAGCATCGCCGATTTTAATATTTTTTTTGGTTAATTTTATTTTATATTTGTTATTATCGATTAAGCCGTAAAAGGGGATAATTAATCTCACGTCTAAGTTAAGCTTATTCAAAGCTTTAGGCAACGCGCCGATAACATCGCCAAGGCCGCCGACTTTGGCGATTGGCGTTACTTCGGCCGCGGCGATTAAGATTTTCCCCCCTTCGCTAAAACTACGGGGGACAAGAAGTTTATTGTTCATAATTTATAATTTGAGTTCGCGTGGCTGGAAAAATTGTTTTTCCTGCTTAGACGAAATTTGCGCAATTTTTTCAAAAAAATATTTTATAAATTATTATAATGAATAATTTTTTAGAAAAAATTTGTTACAATTTCGTATGCGCGATAAAAACAATTTTTCCAGCCACGCTGTTAAATGGATTCGAATATCATTAAATTTTTAGTTAGCCACCAAATGATTTTTTTCTCGCCCATCTCCAGCTTAATTTTTTCGGTTAATTTTTGATTCAGCATAAAATTTTTTTGTCCAAATAATTTTTCCCAATACTCCGGCGGCTGTTCATTGATATGGCCTAAACTTTTTGGCCCTTGGCCGGGCGTAGCGGCCGTAAAAATTATGGTCGAAGAAAAATTTATTAAAGTGTTAATTAAAGTTTCGGCGCCAGCCGATTCTAAATGTTCAGCCACTTCCAGGCATAAGCATAAATCAAATTGGCGGTTCGATTTTAAAGGTTGGCATAAGTCATGCAATTTTATTTTATCTCCAACTAGCGAGCCGGAGATAGCGGCCGGCGAACCGTCGTAGCCGAGGATTTCTATGTTGTTAGTTTTAAATTCAGCCAGATAAATACCGATGCCGCAGCCAATATCAACAACCGATTTTGGCGGAAAATACTTAATTAATATGGCCGCGAAGGCTTTGGCCGACGAATTTTCAAATTTAAGCGTGTTATTAAAAAATCTTTGGTTATAAATTTTATCATTGACCGCCATAAAGGTCAGCCGATTATTTTTTTAATATCGGTTAAGTAATTTGAATCAATTCTAAAATAATCATAGCAGCTGTTAAGGTCGGCCGGCGCCGGTTCAAAACGATGGAAATCAGAGCCGCCGGTCATAATCAAATTATTCTCTTTAGCCAAGCGCCCTAGCTGCATAACCGCGCCGATTGAATGGTGCGGCGAGATAATTTCCAGGCCGTCTAAGCCAAACGCTTTAAGGCCGGCGATGAATTTTCTATCCAAGCTATTATGTTTGCCCGGGTGGTTTAAAATTAATTGCCCCCGGATGGTTTTTTTTAAACTTAAGATTTGTTTTAAATTAATATAGCTTTCGCTAATTTTCGCAAAAGCCGAGTTTTTAAAAATTTTAATTAAAATTTCATCTTGGCTGGGGTTAGCTATTTTTAATTGTTTAATAATTAGATTTTTGTTGGCCGGTATTTTAGAAATTTCATCAATCAGATGATTAAGCGGAATGTAGTGGTTGAATTTATCCAAGAGGCGGCCTCCGTCTATTTTGAAGCCGTGTTGGTTCAATTTTATTAAAGCGTTTCTTATTTGGCGCCGGCGCCGGGCCTGGCTGTCTCTTAAAAGGTTATGCAATCCCGGGTTATTTTTATCGAAATTATACCATAAGAGGTTAAATTTTTTATGCCCGAGCTTTACGTAAAGTTCCACGCCGTTGATAGTTTTAATTTTTTTCTTTTGGCAAGCCTCCTTGAATTCATCAAGCCCGCCGATAGTATTATGGTCGGTTAAGGCGGCAATTTTTATGCCGTTGGCCGATAAAAAATCAGCCAATCGGCTTGGCGTTAGATAGCCGTCGGAATAAGTCGAATGGAGCTGCAAATCAATTAGCATAATTTTAAATTATAACATCTAATTTTAAATTTTGGCTGATTTTTATTAAGAGGCCATGGGCCCGATCCGGTTCAGCCTTATCTTTTAAGAGAAAAAAGATCGCGGTGCGGAGAGCGGTCCAATTATAGTAATTGTTGATTCGTTTTTTTAAATTATCGTCTAAGGTTATTTTAGCCTTGTCTAAGTAACTATCTAAAAAGAGCCGTTTGATTTTTTCAACTCGCGCGTTATCCTCGACCTTGCGCAGCATCATAAATTCCAGTTGCTGTAAAAATGAGCCTAAGTCTCGGGCGTAATCAGCTAAACAAATATCGGTAAAATCTATAACGCCGATACTGTCTTTATTAATAATGATAACATTTTCCGGATGGGCGTCGCCATGGGTTAACCAGCGCTCTTTGGTTGAAGCTAAAAATTTTTTTTCCTCTTGGTTGATTATTTCGTAGGCTTGGCGGCAAATTTCAAAATAACGCGGCTGGCTCTCTTTGACTCTGGTTAGAGCTTGGGCCATGCCCGGGATAATAGTTTCGATTCGGCTGTTCAAAGGGTTGAAATTTTTTGCCGCCTTGGCGAGACTGGTTAGATGATGCAATTTCGCGAACCAGGCTGCCGCTTTAACCACGACTGATTCCACTGTATCCACGTCTTTCAGGCGTATGTAATGATAAAGATTTTGGCCGATAATTCCTTGATAGAAAAAAGCGTTAAAGTCCGGCGAATAAAACAGCGGTCTGGGGATGGTTAAGTCATCCTGGTTAAAACCGTTTTGCCACAGGAAAGTTAAAGCTTCAAAAGAATTAAGCCGAGGTTCGTCGCTATGGGCCGTAGTGTAAATCGGCAGAACGGCAAGCTTATTTTCCGAATTAATAAAAGTAGTTTGATATTCGATTACCACGTGATAAGTTGAAGCCCAGATATTATTTTTAATTAACGTGGTTTTTATTTCTTTAATATCGGAAAATTCTGGATATTTTGGCAAAATTTCTTGTTTAAATAATGCCAAAACGAATTTTTCATCGAGCAAACTGTTGATTTTATTCATATTATTTTAGCCAATAATAGCGCCAATGCTTATGCCAAATCAGCTGTTTTATTTTAATGTATAATTTTTCCGCTTTAATTTTAATTGGCCTGGTTTTAGGGTTAGCCAGTGAACGGATGCTTCTGATTAATTCATTGGCGCCTTTTTCTATCTCGTCAGGATTCCAGGAAATCGGCCCGTAAAGCCTAAAGTCATAGGCACTGGCCCACCAATAAGTGCAGCTGGCCAGGCCTCGGTCCAGATGCCGCCTGGCCCAAAAATAATTTTGGTCTTTCGGGTATTTTTTTATATTGGCGATCGCGGCGCCGGTTAATTCCCAAAGCAAGGTTTGAATTTTATTTTTTTTGTTATGCCAAAGAAAATAAGGCAAATTATTTTTTAATTCCGGTTCGGTTGATTCCCAGGACGACGCTCTTAAAGCAATTTTTTCCGATTGTTTCAATTTAGCCAAGTATTCGCTGGCCGTTAAGGTTTTAATTTCCTGGCGATTTAATAATTTTTCAAAAGTATAGCTAAAATCCTGATGCCTTAAGCCGTAAAGCTCGGCGTCAGTCGCCGTAACAACCGTTTTTGTTTCCGAATGTTTAATTATCTTAAAGATTTCTTGCGGCGCGTATTTTTTTGAATTTTGCCTTTGGCGAAAGAGTATTTTAAGGCCGGAATTTTTATCAAGATAAAGGCGGGAATTATCAAGCGGCCTTGATTTTATATCGGCGCTTATTTCATCAAGCAATATCCATCGGTAATTTAATTTTTTTACTATTTTGGCGACCTTGGCTCCGTAAGCCGCTTCCGGGATAAAAAAGCCTCGGCGGTTTAATTTATGGCCGAAATATTTTTTTAAAATTTTTTCATTAAGCCTGATTTGCCTGATAATTTCTTCGTCAGGCAAGAGCGCCAAGATCGGATGGAAGGCGGCTGAGCCGGTTAATTCAACCTGTCCGTGGGCAACCATGGCCTTTAAGTCGTTAATCAGTTCCTGATAACCCAAAATTTCCAATTTTTCCAAAAGGCAGCCGGCCAGGTTAAGGGTAAATTTAATTTGCCCATGGCGCTTTAAGGCGCCAATGATTCTCTTATAGCTTTTTTCGGCCGCTTCAATAATAGTTTCGTTATCGGCGGTCGGCGGCTGATAAAAATGAAGCAGGTTTACCCAAGTTATTTTCATATTACAATTTTGTCATTGCGAGGAGTCCTGTACTTGGGCGACGCGGCAATCTCTGGTTAAGCTCAGAGTATGTGAGGTTGCTTCCCCCGGGTCAGGCCCGGGGCTAAAGGCAGGTCGCTCGCAATGACAAATAAAAAATTATTTTTTGTTTTTTAACGCTTTTCGGTATAGCGCCACGTATTTTTTAGCCGGTATTTCCCAGCTGTTTGATTCTTTCATAGCTCTAACCATTAGCGACTGCCAAGTATTTTTATATTGGTAATTTTCCAAGGCCCTGACAATGGCGGCGAAAAGCGAATATTTATCAAAACCGGTAAAGCTAAAGCCGGTGCCGCGGTTGGTTTTAGGATTAAAATTAGCGACAGTATCGTATAGGCCGCCGACCCGCCTGACTACCGGGATGCAGCCATAACGCATGGCGATTAGCTGGTTGATGCCGCAAGGCTCATGGTGCGACGGCAAAAGAAAAATATCGGCGCCGGCGTAAATCAGGGTTTCCAGATTCTGATTTTCCTTAAAGGACAGCCAAACGATTTTTTTTGGATATTTTTTATTATATTTTTTAAGTTCGGTAATATAATTTTTATCGCCGTCGCCCATAATTATGATTTGCGCGTCCAATTTAACCAATGATTCCATTATTTCCAAAATTAAATCCAGGCCTTTTTGAAAAGTCACCCTTGAAGTCAGAGCGATAACCGGCGTTTCTTCGCCAACCGGCAGGCCAACTTTTTTTTGCAGATATTCTTTATTTAATTTTTTGCGATGGATTTTTTTATAGTTATAATTTTTAAATAAGCCTTTGTCGTTATCCGGGTTATAGGTTTTGTAATCAATGCCGTTAATAATGCCGTAAAGCTTATCCTCGCGGTTGCCTAAAATGCGGTGCAGGTCCTGGCCGAATTTTTTTGTTAAAATTTCTTCGCGGTATTGCTCGCTGACCGTATTAATAATATCGGCCGAGAGAATCGCCCGCTTGGCGAAATTAATGTTTTCTATTTTCGGGTCATCAAGATGGGGCAAGCGGCTCCGGCCGTAGTCTTTATTTTTATTGGCTATTTCCCACCAGCCATGGCCCAATTGAAAAGCTAAATTATGAATTGTAAAAATAGTTTTAGCTTTGCTCAAAGTTTTTGAATATTGGAAGTCGGTTTTTAAGTAAAAGGGAATCAGGCCGGTGTGCCAGTCATTGCAATGGACGATGTCGGCCTCAAATTTAAGAAAAGAAATTAGTTTAAGCGCGGCCACGTCAAAGGCTAAAAAGCGGGCGTTTTCATGGGTTGAGCCGTAAATGGTTTTTCTGGCGGAAAAATATTTTTTATTTTCAATAAAATAAACCGGCAGATTTTTCATTAAGTAACCCCGCCAAAAATTAACCTGAATTTTATCAACCGAGTTTATATAAACGCTGACATTTTCTCCGATTAATTTTAAATTATGTTGTTTAACGTCAATGATTTGCCCGTAAAGCGGGGTAATCACGATTATTTCGTGGCCTAATTTTTTTAAAGCTTTAGGCAGGCTTCTGGCCACGTCGGCCAGGCCGCCGGTTTTAGAAAACGGGTCGACTTCGGCTGAAATAAAAACTATTTTTAAGGGTTTTGACATGAAAATGTAAATTATAAATCAAATTAAAGGCTGTTGACCGCGCAGATGGCAATGGCCAAAGCGTCGGCAGCGTCGTCAGGTTTAGGCAGTTCCTTAAGATTTAAAATTAATTTGACCATCTTTTGCACTTGGTCTTTTTTGGCGTGGCCGTAGGTCGAGACGGCCTGTTTAACCTGATAAGGCGTAAATTCCACGCTGGTAATTTTATTTAATTTAGCCGTTAAGACAACCACGCCTCTGGCCTGGCCGACGATAATCGCGGTTTTGGCGTTATTGCAAAAAAATAATTCTTCAATGGCGATTAAGTCGGGTTTATATTTTTTAATTAATTTAGCAAGTTCCAAATGAATTATTTCTAAACGGTCGGCTAAATTAAGCTTAGCCGAAGTTTTTATGGAGCCATAATCAAGGCAGGCCAGTTTATTGTCCTGATTGGCGATTACGCCGAAGCCGGTATCGGCAATACCCGGGTCGATGCCTAAAATAACTTCGTTATGATTTTTCTTTATCATTATTATAATCTGCCATTGCGAGGAGCAATTAAGCGACGAAGCAATCTCTGGTTAAGCTCCGAGTATGTGAGATTGCTTCGCTCCCTCCGGTCGCTCGCAATGACAAAATAAGTTTAATTTATAAATTCGCGTTGGTGTAATAATCCGCCACGTCTTCATCGCTATCGAGCTCCTCAATAAATTTTTCCATTTGGCTTTTTTCTTCGTCGTTTAAATCCGCCGGTTCTTTAGCGGCATATTCAACTTCGGCCGATTCGGTTTTAATATTTTTACTTTCCAGAAATTGTTTAACTTTTTGCAAATCCGCTGGCGCGGTAAAAATCGTCAGGCCCTCAGTTTCTTTTTTAATATCTTCGGCTCCGGCGTCGATTAATTCCAGCTCAAAATTTTCGTTGTTCAGCTTTTTATCATTTATTTCTTCGCTGGCGATTAAGATGATTCCGCGCTGGGAGAAATTCCACGCGACAACGCCTAACGAGCCGCCATGCTTAGAAAATAAATGGCGGATTTCCGCGGCCGTGCGGTTTTTATTGTCGCTTAAGCATTTAACGATGAATTGCGTTTTAGCCGGGCCGATGCCTTCATAAATAAGCTCTTCAATCAGCGCGCCGCCGGATTCGCCCGTGCCGCGTTTAATCGCGCGGTCGATATTGTCTTTAGGCATATTAATCGCCTTGGCTTTATCCATGGCGATGCGCAGGCTGAAATTAGCGGTCGGGTCGCCGCCTTTACGCGCCGCGATAGTAATCAATTTAGCGATTTTAGTAAAATTCGCTCCTTTTTTAGCGTCGACAACCGCTTTAGCTCTTTTAGTTGTAGCCCATTTTGAGTGTCCGGACATAAAAAATGTAAAGTTAAAAAATCAAAATTAAAAATTAATATTATATTAATGTTTTACTTAAAATCAGCCTATGGTTGATGAGGTAAATTTAACAGAATCATAGGTAAAAATCAAGCGTAAAAATTTCCGAGAAATACTGGCGTTAAGTTCAGCCGGCTTTAAAGACGCCTGCGAATATGGTAGAATATATTAAGCTGGCAACGAAAATTTAATTTATAAAAAAACCAAGATGATAAATAATTTTAAAAATGTTCCCAAACATTACGCTTCCAGAACTCACGAAAAAATGAAGGAAGTCTTATTGAATCCGGCCGGCGCCGGTCCGGCTTTACATTATTACATGATTCGGGGCGGAGTTGAGCAAAAAAATATAACTATCTGGGAGCCGGGGACGGTTTCCGGGGAATATATAAAAACTTACGGGCACTATCATGTGGGCGAGTTAAGCGAGACTTACGAAATTCTTTATGGCGAAGGAGTAGCGCTGCTCCAGAAGCTGGCCGAGAATGAAAAAGGAGAGATGATTCCGGACGCGGTAGCGGAATTTAAAGCGGTTAAGGTTAAGGCGGGGCAGAAAATATTTATGCCAGCTAAATTCGGGCATCTGCTAGTTAATACCGGAGAAACATATTTTGTTACGGCCGATGACAGCCCGGTGGATTTTGAAGATAGAGATCCGGTTAGTTTTCCCGGGCACGCCGATTATGAATTAGTGAAAAGAATGAGAGGTTTCGCCTATTATGTCGTGGAGTCTGACGGCCAGCCCGCCTTAAAGAAAAACCTCCTTTATAAAAGCATTGAAAAAGAAGAGTTTAATGGCTTGCCCATAATTGAATGATTAATTTTTAAATATAAATTTATGATGATGCCATGGTTATTGATTATTATCGGTTTTATTTTCCTCATGGAAAATTTAAACTTGATACCGGGCATAAGATGGTGCGTGATCTGGCCGTCGATTTTAATTTTGGCCGGCATTTATATGCTAAGAAAGAGAAGCGGCGACGGCTGCTGCGGTTGGTTTGAAAAGAAAGAAGAAGAAAAAAAATAATTCAAAAAAATTAAAAAGCAGGGCAGTAAAGCCCTGTTTTTTATATGGCTAATTTTAGTTTAATTTCTCGCTACCTTGCAATACATAGTATTATGTGCTATACTGGTAGTAGGAGAATGTTAATAGTGGATAACTATGAATAAACAACAGCAAATTGACGCGGAAAATACCCAGGTCCAGATGCGCAAAGGCATTCTGGAGTTTTGCATTATGCTCGTAATTTCTAAGGGCAAAGTATATTGCTCCGATATTTTAAATGAGCTTAAAAAAGCGGATTTACTAGTCGTCGAAGGCACGGTTTATCCCATGCTAACGCGTTTAAAAAATTCCGGGCTTTTATCTTATGACTGGGAAGAGTCGCCGAGCGGCCCGCCGCGAAAATATTATTCGCTTACGGTTAAGGGCGGAGAAACCTTAAGGCAACTTTTAAATACCTGGGGAGCGCTTAATAAATCAATCAATTCGTTAGTTAAAAAGTTCAAATAAAAACAATGTTCGGCCTAAGTTTATAAAATTTTCTACCGCGGAACTCGTCAGTCCGGGGCTGGCTCAGACAGTCCTCGCACGAAAATTTTAAAAATTTAGCCCGAACCTCAACGAAATAATAAATATAATTAAATCATATGAAAAAAACCATCAACATCACTCTAAACGGCCTGGTCTTCAGTCTAGAAGAGGACGGTTACGAGAAATTAAAAAATTATTTGGATTCAATCAAAGATTATTACGGTTCGCCGGAAGAAGAAAAAGAAATAATGTCCGATATTGAAACAAGCATCGCGGAAAAATTCGGCGAAAAATTAAAATCGGCGAAACAGGCGATAACTTTGGCCGACGTCGAAGAAATTATTAAAATTATGGGCACGGTCGAGGAAATTACCGCCTCGGAAGAAGCTGAAACCGGAGAAGAAGCTAAGGAAGCCAAAGATGAGGGGGTAAATTTTAAAAAAAGATTATACCGCAACACCGACGATGTCATTATCGCCGGCGTGGCTTCGGGCATCGCGGCCTATTTCGGACTTGATCCGGTATTTATCCGCGTGTTATTCGTGCTTTTAACTTTTGCCAGCGGTTTTGGCGTCTTGGCTTATTTGGTTTTATGGCTGGCCATGCCCAAGGCGGCGACAAACGCGCAAAAATTGGAAATGCAGGGCAAGCCGGTTAATTTAGCCGAGCTCCAGCAGGTGGTCAAAGAAAAATCAAAAATGATCGGCGAAGAAGGCCGGGAAGCGATTAATCGGTTACGGTCGGGCGGGACGCTGTATAAAATATTAAATTTTCCGGTCAGAATAATCGAAACCATTTTTGTTTTCCTAAAAAAAGTTATCCGTTTAATTCTGCCCGCGGCCAGCGTACTTTTCGGGCTGGCGGCTTTAATCGGTTCGGTTTTCGCGATTTTAGGCCTTAGCATCGTTTCAGCCTTAATGGTTTTTAATATTAATTCGCCTTATATCGTTTCCGATTATCCTTTAAATGAATTGGCCAGCGCTCCGCTGTATTATGTCAGCATTATTTCACTTTATGCCGCTTGCGTTTTACCCATGATTTTTTTAACGGCCTTAGGCATAACCATGATTAGGAGAAAAAATTCTTTTAGTTTGCTCGGGTCAAGCATTTTAATCGGCGTTTGGATGCTCGCCGTTATCATCGGCGTGGTAGCGGCCGCGGATTTATTTCCCATGGTAAAAACCAGGATTGAAGAAATCAACCGGCAGGCGACCGTAACCAGAAATTATGATTATAAAGATTTTAATAAACTATATATTGGCGGCGGCCAAAATATAAAAGTGGTTCGGGGCGATGAATATTCCGTTAAACTAACGGGCAAAGAGTCGGGAATGGATCGCTTAGCTTTTAATATCCAGGACGGCCAACTGCAGATTACGCAAAAGCAAAAAGAGAAAAAAGGCATCTGCATTTTCTGCTTTAGCGAAGAAATAACCGGCGAAATTACCGTACCGAAGCTTGATTCATTCGTCGGTATCGGCTATAGCCGGACGCAAATAAAAGGTTTTTCCGACGATCTTTATGTCTCTTTGGGCGAAATGGCGCGAGCGGACATAGAATTAAAAGCGCAGAATTTAACAAGCGCTTTAAGCGGCGCTGACAGCCGATTAAAATTATCCGGCCAAGCCAAAACGGTTGACATAACCATGAACGGTTCGGCCGGCTTATCATCGAAAGAATTAGCCGCCGAAAAAATTATTTTAACCATGGGTATTTTTAGCTCGGCGGATTTAGCCGGGGAAGTTAAAGAATTAGCCGCGGCTTTAAAAAATAATTCCGAGCTGATAGCCGATGAGTTAACCGCGGATAGCGTTATAGTAAAAGCCGAAGACAACGCGCTCGCCAAGGTTTTAGCGAAGAATAAGCTTGACGCGGCCGGCTTTAATGACGCGACGATTATTTATAAAGGCGAGCCGAAAGATTTAATAAAATCGGCTTCGGATAATAGCGTCATAAGAAAACGGCAAGTTAATAGCAGGGATGATAATAATGATAATAAGATTTACATTAAGACTGACGCCAAGCAATATAGCCCGGCCATGTCTTCAATCAGGGGTATCGGTTTGCTGCCGGAGTTTAGCGGCGGCGAAGACCGGGCGATAACTTTCAGATGGAAAACCAATCAAGGAGCCTTAGTTGAGGATTTTGATAATTTGGAATATACCAAAGAAATAATCATAAAAGAAGCCGATAAAAAAATTTACTGGACTTTTTTACCGGGCCAGGCGGATATAAACGAGGCTGAACCGATTTATGTTTATTTAGAAGCCGAGGCGGACGATACGGGGCGTGTTTTAAACAGCACGCAGATTGAATTTGATTCGGACGGCCAGGGTATGGTCAGGCAAAAAGAAGCTGAATAAAGTAATAATTAGTTTATTTAGAAAAGCGGAGCGCGAAGCTCCGCTTTTCTAGCACTTGATAACAATTAAAAAAGCTGTTATGTTTGTTTATAGGCATTATATCTTTGTTATCGTGCCTTTTATTATATTCTTGGCCCCATCGTCTAATGGTTAGGACACCAGCTTTTCAAGCTGAGAATCGGGGTTCGATTCCCCGTGGGGCTACCAAAATAAAAAATCCAGATTTATAATCTGGATTTTTTATATCACGGGGAATCGAACGGGCAGAAGCGAGACAAATTCAATATTTTATAAAAATAATGTATAATATCTTATAACAGAGCTTTAATTTATTTAACATAAAAAATATGACAAAGTGCCAAGGCGCTTCAGGCGGGGTTTACGGCCTGGCTTTTATCGGTGCGTTAGTTTACTACATCCAGCACGCCACTACATTCTGGATCGGCGTGGTAGGATTTTTAAAGGCGTTGGTTTGGCCGGCATTTTTAATTTATAAATTGTTAGGATTTTTACAGATGTAATGGTATATAAGTTAGAATAAATCTACAAAATTTAAAAATTCCCGGCTTTCGTCGGGAGTTTTTTGTTTAAAAAATAATCTCATTTCAATAAGTACATATTATAGATAGGTTTTTCCAGCTCATCAGGCTTAAAGTCTTGCTTCTTAAGTATCTGTAAATTAGCCGCTTCACATATTTCTCTTATTTCCTTGTCATCGACAAGATAATCGTCAAATTCTATAAATTCTCCGTTAACTAATTTTACTTTAACTTTAGTTTGCCCATTGCCGATGGGATGACCGGACAAGTTTTCGGAATCAAAATCAGAACCGAATAATTCGGCGTTGGTATTAACTACATAAGCTAACCCCTCCTTGGTTTTTAGCTCTTTTATTTTTTTAAGTATTTTTTGCCTCTCGGCGGGAGGCGCCGTAGCCAAGATATTTATTAATAAAACAGTATTAAATTTTTTATCCGCGGTGAATGAAAGAATGTCTGATTGTTTAAAATAAAATTTATCATTGCTTTTTAGCTGGCCGTTTAAGTCAATCCCGGTAACTTTATAGCCTCGGTCGCATAAAATATCGGAAAAATACCCCGTACCGCACCCGGCATCGAGGATTGGCTCTTTTAAATCAACCTTTTCAAAATATGGCTTTAAGAGCCCTTCTTTATAGACGGAAGGCACTTCATATTTTCGTAAAGTTTCCGACCAATCCATTCTCTCGTTTTTATTTGGGTTTTCAATCATATTTAGAATATAACAAAAATTGCCGGTTATATCAATTGAAGCTTTTATTTTTTGGGCTGTATTTAAATATGCGGCTTTTGTATTTTTTTATTTATCTTTTTATGTTATAATAAGCTTACAGCCAGCTGTTAATTTTAAATTTACATAATTTTATAAAATAATTTTCAATAATATGAAAACATGCAAAAAAATATCGGTTTTAACTGTTCTGGCTTTGGCTTTCGCTTTTGTTTTATTATCCGCGCCAATCGCTTTCGCGGCGACGCCTACCTTAGTCCTTTCCAGCGCTTCGGACGGCGATTCGGTTCAGCTAACCGTGACCGGCACCGCCAATACTAACGTGGTTTTCTATTACACGAAAGTCGGCACCGGCCTGCAGGTTAATTTTCTAGGTAAAACCGATGCCAGCGGAAATTTTGTCACTTCTTTGAGCACGGCGGCTTATGGCATCAGCGGCGATACCGTAGTTTACGTAACGGTTAACGGGCAAAAATCCAATGAAAAAGCTTGGCCGTATTTAGCCGCGGCCAAGGTCCTGTCTTTAAGCCAAACCAGCGTGATTTTACCGTTAAGCCAGTCAGCCACCATAACCGTTTATAACAATGGCACCAATTTTGTTTATCTGGCTTCGAACTCCAATCCGCCGGTAGTTAACGTCAATATTAACGGCAATGTGATTACGCTTAAAGCTCTTAATTTCGGTTCAACCATGGTGAACGTTTGCGCCGGCGTGGGAACGCCAAGCTGCGCCAGCGCTTATGTCACGGTGCAGAATACCGGCGGGAAGGCCTTAGCCTTCAGCCAAAACAATCCGACCGTGTCATCGGAAAAAAGCCTGGCCGTTAACGTTATCGGCGGCACCGGCGCTTTTATATTATTAAACAATGTAAATCCCAATATCATCATGGCCAGCTTAAGCGGCAGTACCGTGACTTTAACCACTACTAATACCAGCGGCTCATCGGCCATAACCGTTTGCTCTTCGGATATGAGTTCATGCGGCGTAATTAACGCCGTCGTCGGCAATGTAAGTTCGACCGGCTTGACTTTCGGCGTAACTAACCCGACGATGAATATCGGAGATAATTTAACCGTTTCCATTTCCGGCGGCGAGGGCGGTGATTACAGCGTGTTTGCCAATACCAATGCCGATTCTGTTTCCACCAGCCTTTCCGACAAGGGCTTAATTTTAGTCGCTAAAGCCGGCGGCGTGGCTACGGTTACGGTTTGTTCTTCGATGGGCAATTGCGCGTCCGAAGTCGTAACCGTGAATTATAATACTTCAAAAGGCGGATCCATGACCTTAAGCCAAAATAATTTATGGCTTTTAGCCGGCCAGTCTTCAACTATCACGATTTCCGGCGGCACCATGCCTTACACCGCGGTTGGCTATTCGGAAAGTATTTTAAAAACCAGTTTTAATAATAATATTCTTACCGTAACCGGCGTGGGCAGCGGTTCGGCCACGGTTAATATTTGCTCGGCCGGCGGCTGCATCGGTTTATCCGTGCTGGTCAGCGGAACCAGCTCATCCGACAGTTCTACGGCTCTAGCTTTAAGCCAAAGCAGTTTAGCCTTAAAAGTCGGCGGCAGCGCCGTGGTTGCTATCACCGGCAGCGGCAATTATTTTGTCGCCTATAATACTAATTCCAGCGTGGCCATGGCGTCAATCAGCGGCAGTAATTTAGCAATCAACGCTTTGGACGCCGGTTCGACCGACGTTTCCATCTGCCAGAACGGCGGACAGTGCGCCGTGCTTAAAGTAACCGTATCTTCAACCGCCTCTACCATATCTTTGAGCCAAAGTAGTTTATCTTTAAGCGTGGGCAATACGGGGAAAGTCATAATTACCGGCTCGGGCAGTTATACGGTTTCCAAAAATACCAATGCCAATATCGCTTCAACGGCGGTTAGCGGCAGTACGGTTACCGTCACGGCTTTAGCCGCCGGCAATAATGTTATTACCATTTGCCAAAGCGACGGACAATGCGCGAATGTAACCGTAGCCGTAACTCCGGCCAGCGCGCCGGCCGCGGAATCGGGCTGGACTTTTTGCGCCAATGAAAAAGGACAATGCAGCTTTACCGGCAGCCAAGCGGTAAGATATGGCGCTAACGGCAAATATATTTATGGCACTTTTTCCGCCAGCGCGCTTTGCGCTAACGCGGTCTTTAGCGATCCGATTGAGAACGTGGCTAAACAATGCTATTACGGCGGCACGATTCCGACCGGGGTTAAGGATATTACTTCATCAACCTCAGGCTCCGGCGATTGGACCTTCTGCGCCGAAGAAAAACAAGTCTGTAAATTCAGCGGCTATCAAACCGTCCGTTACGGCGCCAATAGCAAATATTTTTATGGCAGTTATTTAAATGGCGTTGGCTGCACTAATTCCGTTTTAGGCGATCCGATCGAGAACGTGGCTAAACAATGCTATTACGGCGGCGTGATTCCCGAAAATTCGGAAGCAACCTCGCCGGTTATTGAAAAATATAAATTTACCAAAGCGCTGGCCTACGGCTCGTCGGGCGATGAAGTAAAAAAATTGCAGCAGCGCCTGAAGGATGAAAGCTTTTATAGCGGGTCGATTGATGGAAAATATTTAACTTCAACCGTAGCCGCGGTTAAAAAATATCAGAAAAGCAAAGGCATAAAACAGACGGGCAACTTAGGCACCTTAACCATGGCCGCGTTAAACAAATAGTAAATTATCGGAATTATATTTTAGCAGTTTGACCGAGGCTGATCGGTTTGTTATTATTAAATTACCTTGGATATTGCGGAGTAACGTGATGGCGAGTCTCTTATTTAAAAATAAGAGCATCACGAAACCTTGAAACAATATCAATTAAAACTGGTCTTCAAAGGGCCGGTTTTTATTTATGTTTACACCGATTGAAACAAATTTATTTATGGTGTTCTGCCTGGTGGTTATTGGTTTTTTAGCCATAGATCTCGGGTATTTTAATAGGAAAAGCCATAAAATCGGGTTTAAAGCGGCTCTATGGCAATCGTTATTTTGGGTGGCGGCGGCTATAAGTTTTAGTTTTTTGGTTTTTTTATATTTAGGCAAAAATTCGGCGGCCGATTTTATCAGCGCTTATCTGACCGAAGAAATGCTGTCGGTAGATAATTTATTCGTTATCATGCTGATTTTCAGCTATTTTAAATTGGAAGAAAAATATCACCATCGGGCGTTATTTTGGGGTATTATGGGCGCGATAGTTTTCCGGGGAATTTTCATCGGCGCCGGCGCTTATTTGATCCATCAATTTCATTGGATCTTATATATTTTCGGCGCGATTTTAATTTACACCGCCATTACGCTTTTAAGAGAAAAAAAAGAAGAAAGGTTTGATTTTAAGAATAATAAAGTTATTAAATTGGCCCAAAAATATCTGCCCTTTACCGCCAGCCATCATCAGGGAAAATTTTTTATCAGTGAAAATGGAAAGTTTTGTTTTACTTCGCTTTTCATGATAGTTTTAATCGTTGAATTAAGCGATATAATTTTTGCCGTCGATTCTATTCCGGCGGTTTTCGCCATAACGCAAAATTTATTTATAGTTTTTACCTCGAACATCTTCGCGATTATGGGGTTAAGAGCCTTATTTTTTCTTATAGAAAGTTTACTTCACCGGTTTCATCATTTGCAAAAGGGGTTAGCTTTTATTTTATTTTTTATCGGCTTAAAGATGTTTTCCGGGCTTATCGGCCTGCATATTTCTTCGCTTATGTCGCTTGGCATTATCGTCTTTGCCCTAACCGTTTCGATGCTGCTTTCTGTATTTTTTCCTAAAAAAATATAACCGTAATTTTTAACTAAAAATAGCTTTGGATAAAATTTATGTTTTTTTAAAAAAATGTTAAAATAAAGATAGATTCAATAATTTATAAAACAATAATATGAAAAATCAAACTAAAATTTTTATCGTGGCCGCGATCATCTTAATCGCAGGCGCGGGCGGGTATTATCTTTGGTCTGAGCTGGGAGATAAAAAAATCACCGAACAAATTAAAAAAACCGCGGAAAATATTTATAAGCCGGCGGTTGCCCTCGCTTCTAAATTCGCAATTTACGAAGAGGTGGCGGTTAATCTCGACCCAAAAGTTTCGGACTATGCCGTAGATAAGGATTTAGCCAATATCGTTAATAAAGACGATTTTACATTTTCTCAGGCGGCTAAAGATTTATTGGTTAAAAACGCCTTTGTAGTTAAGCCGGGCTATGAAAAAGAATTTTTTCCAATGTATGAAGCCAACCGCTATAGCTACACGCCGAATTTTGTTACCACCGATTCCATGCTCCATAATTATCACTTAATGTTTGATTATTTATTAAAGCAATTAGAGGAGCAGAAACTTGCGGCGGAATTAAAGCAACTTAACGCGGGCATGCTTAAAGAATCGTTAAACCAGTATGATGAGCTTAAAGGAACCGAATGGGAAAATGCCGCCAAGAGGAACGTCGGCTTTTTCGCGGTTGGCAGCAAGCTTTTCGACCAGAGCGTAAATATTCCGGAGATAGTTAAAAATGAGGTTGAGCAGGAATTAGCTTTAGCCGCGGACCATAAAGGGATCGATATTTCGCCGGTCATGAATATCGGCGCCAAAACCGATAATATCGTTGAAGCTTACAAGGAAGATTATTCGCAATATATCCCGAGAGGCCATTATGATAAAACAGATCTTTTAAGAAATTATTTTAAATCAATGATGTGGTATGGACGTTTAACTTTCAGATTAAAGAATGAAGGCGAAATCAAATCATCGCTTTTAATCACCTTGGCGCTTAATCAAGAAAACAATTTGGCCGGTTGGGATAAAATTTATCAGCCGATTAATTTTTTCGTGGGCAAGAGCGACGACATCACTTATTATCAATTTACGGATTTAGTTAAGCAAGTTTACGGCGAAAGCGCCACGATTCAAACAGTCTCGGGCGACAAAAATAAATTTATCTCTTTCGCCGACGCGGCCAAAGCGCTTGAGCCGCCGCAAATAAATTCTATGCCGATTTTTAATAAAACCATTCAGCCGGATCGGGAAAAAGAAATCAAGGGTTTTCGGTTTATGGGGCAAAGATTCACTATCGACGCGGCAATTTTTCAAAGGTTAATCACCAGAGAAATCGGGCCTAAAGGAAAAGCTTGTTCTTTAGCTCCGTTTGATGACGGCAGAATGCTGCCGAAAGGCTTGGATATTCCGGCGGCAATGGGCTCGGCCGAGGCTTTAAATATCTTAAAAGACCAAGGGGAAACCCAGTTGGCTTGCTATCTGGAGAATCTGGATAAAATGAAAACATATATTAAAGGTTTGGACACGGACGTTTGGACGCAGAATCTTTATTGGGGCTGGCTGTATTCGCTCTTGCCGTTAACGGTTGAAAAATCCGGCGGCTATCCGTCTTTTATGAAAAATTTAGCTTGGGTCAGGAAAGAATTAAATACTTACCTCGGCAGCTGGACAGAATTAAAACACGACACGATTTTATACGCTAAGCAAGTTTATGCCGAATTGGGCGGCGGCGGTCCGGAGAAGAAAGACGACCGCGGGTATGTTGAGCCTAATCCGTATGTTTACGCGCGGTTGGCGTCGCTTCTTAAAATGACTAATCAGGGCTTAGAGGCGCGGGGTTTATTAACCGCCAAGATAAAAGACAGCCTAAGCAAAATGGAACAGTTGGCCATGTCGCTTAAAACGATTTCCGAAAAGGAATTAAACGGCGCGAAGCTAACCGATGAAGAATTTGAATTAATTCGTTCTTACGGCGGCCAGCTTGAACATTTTTGGCTTGAAGTAAATCAAGATGAAGAGCAATTTAAATTATTGGGGCAAAGAGATTTTCTCGATCAAAATCCGTCCGCCATCGTAGCCGATGTCGCGACCGATCCAAACGGCCAAGTATTGGAAGAAGGTACGGGCCGGATTCAGGAAATTTATGTGGTGGTGCCGATTGACGGTAAATTAAGAATCGCCAAAGGCGGAGTTTATTCTTATTATGAATTTCCTTGGCCCATGTCAGACAGGTTAACGGATAAAAAATGGCGGGAAACTTTAGACTCCGGCCAGGCGCCGGCCTTACCGTCTTGGACCGGTTCTTTCTTGGCTGAGTAAAAACAAATGACCATAAAATTAAAATTATTTATTGCCGTAATGGTTATTTTGGCCGCCGGTTTTTTCGCCCTTGATTTTTGGCTTAACGGCTCCTCTAAAATAAAAAATAATCAATTAACAGGTTTTTTAGATTATAAAAAGAAACTTCCTCCAGCCGGCGAGGAAGTTTCTTTAATTGCGGTCGGAGATATTTCTTATTCGCGGGGAGTAGAAAGAACCGTTAAAAAAAATAATGATATTAATTATCCATTGCTAAAAACGCGGGATTATTTAAATAAGGCCGATTTCGCTTTCGGCAATTTAGAAACTCCGATAACGGCCGGCCGGGAAATTAATACGGGGGAAATGATTTTCCGCTCAAATCCCGGGACGGAGAAAGTTTTAATGGAGGCAGGTTTTAAAATTTTATCGTTAGCCAACAACCATACGCCGAATTTCGGTGAATCAGGGCTAAAAGATACGTTTAAGTATTTAGAGCAAGCCGGCATCGGCTTCGTCGGCGCCGGATCTAACGGCCGGGCGGCCAATCAGCCGGCTTTTATTGAAGTTAAAGGCGTTAAATTCGCCTTTTTAGCTTACAATTCTCCCGACGTAGTGCCGGAATCATATGAAGCGTCAGATAACCGCGCGGGTACGGCTTTTATGAATACCGAAGCCATGGTTAAGGCCGTAAGAGAGGCTAAGCCTAAAGTTGATTTCGTAATCATTTCCATGCATGCCGGAGTTGAGTACGCGAATCAACCGAATAATTTTCAAATAAATTTTGCCCGCTTGGCGATTGACGCGGGCGCGGATCTAATCATCGGCCATCATCCCCACGTTGTCCAGACTATGGAAAAATATAAAGGCAAATATATTTTTTACAGTTTGGGAAATTTCATTTTTGACCAGCCTTTTTCGGAAGAAACAAAAGAAGGCCTGGCCGTTAAAATATATTTTACAAAAAAAGAAATCAGCAAAATTTATTTAACGCCGGTCATTATGGAAAAATTTACCCAGCCCAGGCTCGCCGCCGGCCTCGAAGCGCAAAAAATATTAACCAGGCTGGAATTTCCTTTAGCCGAGAGAAAAATTTATTTTTGGGACAGTAAAAAAAACATATATTCGCCAAGCCAAAGCAAATTTATCGGTAATGATTATTTCAATGTTGCTCGCCGGATGGCTAAAACCGAATCGGCGGATTTAGATAATAATTTATCCCAAGAAATTTACATTTTAGAAAACGGCCGTTTAACCGTTACGGAAAATTCAAAAAAGGTTTGGCAGTCTCCCGGAGATTGGTGGGTTGATAATTTTTTATTGTCGGATTCAACCAACGACGGAACGGTTGATTTAAATTTATCGGTTTGGAAAGCCGGAAATTTCGGCTCGTCAAAACCTTTTTGGGTAAAAGAAAACGATCAAAGCGTAAAAAATCATTTTTTTGTTTTTAATTTTAAAGCCGGCCGAGTTACGCCTCTTTGGCAATCGTCCAATTTGGAAAAACCAAACAAAGAAATAGCCATCGCCGATATTAACGGCGATAATAAAAATGATTTAGTGGCAATCGAAGGAAATTATGAGGACGAAAAAAACTGCGAAGAAAATTATATCGCAGTTTGGCAATGGAACGGCTGGGGTTTTTCCAACGAATGGCGAAGCGATAAAGGGAATTTTTGCGATCTTATGGTTGAAAATATCGATTATAAAAATTATATTACCGCCGAGAGCAAATAAATTATTCGATGCAGCAATCAACCGCCTTTTTCACCAAGTCGCCTAATTTGCCCATAAAACCCCTTTTTTCCTTATCCCCGATATTTAAGGCGTTATCGTCAATTTTTTTTATGCTTTTCGTATCGATTACTTTCATGTTAACTCCCCAAAAAAGAGAATAAATATCAAAAGCCTTTTGAAAAAGTTCTTTAGCTTCCGCTTTATTGCCGATTCCCTGCTGCTTTGTGGCTACTTCCATAACGCGCATGGAAGCGGCTAAAAGGTGCTTGGAAATGCACCATTCTTCGCCTTCAGGATCTTTAACGATTTTTTTAAGCAATTCTCCGCGCATTTTCCGGACTTCTTGAAGCAAGTCAAAATACTCCGGCTTGCCGGTTTTAGCGCCGGTAAAAAAGAAATGCTCCTCGATGCTGACCAGATTCATAATCGCGATAGACAAATCTTGGTCGCTGGAGAGATCAAGCTTGTCTTGTTTTTTCATCGCGTCAACCTTGGCTACCAATTCGTTAAGATTTTTTATTGGATTTTGGCCGTTGTTTAAATTATTCATATGACTATTTGGTTAAAAAATAAAAAATTATGCTTAAAATGATAATCGGCAGAATCGGCATGGCGACTTTTTGAAAAGGAAAATAAGCCTGTCCGTTATTTTTTTCTTTAAGATAATAATACCAGCTGGCGCCGAACCAGAAACTTATGCCGCCGGCGATTATGCCGTAAAGCAATTTATCCAAGCCGCAGGCGCATAAGGTATTCAGGGGATTGCCGATAATGCCGGCATAATATAACGGAACGACGGTTAAAGCGTAGTAGGCCAGTACGTCCACGAAAATTCTGCCTTTAAAGCGAATATTTTTTTTATCCAGCCAGTTTTCCGTCCAGGCAATCATCGAAACGATAAGCCCGCCGAACCATAAGCCGGTAATGGTGTCGTCAATCCCCAGCCAGCGGGACAGGCCGACGCCGGCGCCGACGGCGATCGTGCAAATCGGGCAAATCGCCAGAGCTTTTTTAGCGAATAAAAAACTAATCGCGATAAAAAATAATAAGTAAGTTGATAATTTTTTCATATTTTATTGCCCGTTAGTTTTTTGTTTAAAGAAATTTTTAATTTCCAAGTCGCCGATAAAGCATTTTTCTCCGTCAAAAAGAAAAGGCACGCCGATTGAATCGGTCGGCAGGCCGCAAAGTTTCGCCTTGGCTTCAAGCTCTTTGGCGTTAGCCTGATTATAATAAACCTCTTTTTCGGTAAAGGCTAGTATATTTTTGATGTTATTTTTTTCGATATATTCATCCACGATTTTGCAATGCGGGCAGCCGTCGCCGTAGAAAAGAATGATTTGGCCGGTTGTTTGGCCTTCGTTTTTCGTCGGTTCGTTAACCGCCGGTTTGTTTTTACCGCTTTCCCCGGAAAACGCGAAAAATGAAAAAGCCAAAACCGCGATAAATAAAATTGTGGGAATAATGATTTTTTTAGGCATTTTTTTAGTAAATTTATTAACTCATTATATTATAGCTGATTATCCAATTTTTTATAAGTCCCCTATTTTTCTTGTTTTTTTAATAATATTAGGTTAAGATAAAATTAATTTTATGATTATACTTGGCATTGAAACATCATGCGATGAAACCGCGGCTGCGGTGGCGCGCGGCACGGGCGAAAAGATTGAAGTCCTGTCCAACGTGGTATCGTCGCAAATAGAAATACATAAAAAATACGGCGGCGTGGTGCCGGAAGTGGCGGCCAGAGAGCATGTCTTGAATATTTTGCCGGTAGTGAACGAGGCGATAGCAAAAGCGGGGATTAAATCCCCCTTACCCCCTTTGTTAAAGGGGGCTAATAAAATTGATGCCATCGCCGTAACGGTCGGGCCGGGGTTGGTTACATCATTATTAGTTGGAGTGGAAACAGCCAAGACTTTAGCGTATGCTTGGGGCTTGCCGGTAGTGGCGGTTAATCATATTGAGGGGCATATATATGCGAATTTCATAAAACCCCCCTACCTCCTTTTACAAGGGGGGCGGAAAGCAGGAATACAATTTCCAGCTTTAATACTTACGGTTTCGGGCGGGCATACTATGCTCATCTTAATGAGCGGGCACGGGAAATATAAAGTTTTAGGCGAAACGCGGGACGACGCGGCCGGCGAGGCTTTTGATAAAGCGGCGCAACTTTTAGATTTAGGTTATCCCGGTGGTCCGGCGGTGGCGGCTGAAGCCGATAAATTAAACTCCCTAAAGTCCCCCTTTAAAAGGGGGATAAAGGGGGTTTCTTTGCCGCGACCGATGATTGATTCTGGCGATTTTGATTTTTCCTTTTCCGGCTTGAAGACGGCTTTGTTATATGCCGTAGAGCGGGATAAAAATTGGCGGAAAAAAATTCCGGAATATGCTTATGAATTTCAGCAAGCCGTGGTAGAGGTATTAGTACATAAAACCATAAAAGCGGCGATAAAATATAATTGCCAGAATATTATGCTTTCCGGCGGCGTGGCGGCTAACGTTGAATTAAGGCGCCAGCTGGAGAATGCCGTAAAAAATAAATTAGCCAAGGCTAAGTTAATTATTCCAGAATTCAAATATTGCACGGACAACGCGGCCATGATCGCGACAGCCGGATATTTTCGCGCTTGCGCGAAAAAGTTTATAGCTTGGCAGAAACTAAAAACCGATTCGAATTTGGAATTAAAATAATATTATCCGCTCCGCTCGGGGCCGCTTTTTTAATAAAGCGGCGCAAAAATCGCGAGCTAGAGAAAAATTTAGGGATTTAACAAAAATTTCTAACAAAATTTTAAACTCGCCTAAACGGCTCAAACAGTAAAATTTTGTAACGAAATTTTTTGTCAAATCTAATCCTAAATTTTTCTATGCTCGCAATATAAAATTAAAAGTTGACAAGTCTTTTTATTGTGGTAAGATATTAAAAGAACTTAAACAATCATAAAACCCGCTTGGGTCCCGAGTAATCGGGATTGGGCCTAAGCTTAATGGGTGGCTATTGCGTTAGTGATAGCCCGGCTTCCTCCGTAATCATAGGATAATCGATGTCGCCGTAAGGTGGAGTCGATGAGCGAAAATAAGACGCTCAATAGCGTTTTTTTGTTTTCGGAATAAGGGTGGCAACACGCCGAGCTTAATAACTCTCCGTCCCTTAATCATAGCTTAGCTATGCTTAAGAGATGGGGAGTTTTTGTTTTCTAACGATCTTTTAACAGGAGGGGAAAAATGAAAATAACGGCAATATGCGCTAAACATGGTTGCACGATGATTATCAGATATTTTCAAGTTGGCTGGGGTGAAGAATCGAAAGAAGTTTGCCCTGAATGTGAAAAAGAAATAGCCGTTTTAGGCAAGCCGGCGGTGATTTTGTCGGAGTCAAGGTCTGGCTGGTGAAGCTCAAACCGCGGGAATGAAAGCTAAAAAACTTTCATTCCCGCCATTTCTATGAATTAATAATTTATATAATTAGGAATGACAAGAAAAAATATGAAAAAATATTTTTACAAAAATAGATGTAGTGAATTTTGGCGAAAATAAATTAAGGAAATGGATCCCGGATCTGGTCCGGGATGACGGAGGGAATAGTTTTAATCATTAAAATTAAACATATGCCAATAATATTCTTAGATCAAAAAGATTCGCCGACGCATTATTACAATATTATTCCGGATTTGCCGCGGCCGTTACCGCCGCCGCTTCATCCGGGAACTAAACAACCGTTAAAACCGGAAGATTTAGCGCCGTTATTTCCGCCGGAATTAATTAAGCAGGAAATGTCTAATGAAAGATTAATTGAAATTCCCGAAGAAGTGAGAAAAGCCTATTTACTATATCGCCCCAGCCCCTTAATCCGCGCGGCCAGGCTCGAAAAAGAATTAAAAACTCCGGCCAAGATTTATTATAAATATGAAGGCGTCAGCCCGGTCGGGAGCCATAAATTAAACACGGCTTTGCCTCAAGCCTATTATAATAAACAAGCCGGCGTAAAAAGATTAACTACGGAAACCGGCGCCGGCCAATGGGGCTCGGCCTTAGGTTTTGCCTGTAATTATTTCGGGCTAGCTTTAACCGTCTATATGGTGCGCGTCAGTTATGAGCAAAAACCGTACCGCCGAATTATGATGAAAACTTACGGCGCCGAGTGTATTGCCAGCCCTTCCGATTTAACCGAAGCGGGCAAGAAATTTTTAGCCGAGAGCCCGGATACCGCCGGCAGTTTAGGCATGGCGATCGCCGAGGCGGTTGAAGACGCTGGCTCGCATGACGATACTAAATACGCTTTAGGTTCGGTTTTAAATCATGTCTTGCATCACCAGACGATTATCGGCCAGGAAGCGAAAAAGCAGATGGAAATCGCGGGCGACTATCCGGACATAATTATCGGCTGCCATGGCGGCGGCAGTAATTTAGCCGGCATTGCTTTCCCTTTTCTCGGCGATAAGTTAAAAGGCAACCGGAAAAATCTGCGCGTTTTAGCGGCCGAACCAACCTCCTGTCCCTCGCTCACCAAGGGCGAGTACAAATATGATTTCGGTGATACGGTTGGCTTAACGCCGCTCATAAAAATGTATACCATGGGTTATAATTTCATGCCGTCCGCCATTCACGCCGGCGGCTTAAGGTATCATGGCGCCGCGCCGATCATTAGCTTGTTAAAAGACGAGGGCTTGATTGAAGCCGTGGCATACGAACAAAAAGAAATTTTCGCGGCGGCGGTCAAGTTCGCGCGTAATCAAGGGATTATTCCGGCGCCCGAATCGGCGCACGCCATCAAAGCGGTCTTCGATGAGGCGGAAAAATGCCGTTTGTCCGGCGAAAGCAAAGTAATTTTGTTCAACCTGTCCGGCCACGGGCATTTTGACATGGCGGCGTACGAAAATTATTTGGACGGGAAAATGTAAAAAAATCATAGAGACACCCGGCGTTCTATTGAACGTCGGGTGTCTTTTAATTATTGTCATTGCGGCCGGAGCCTGTCCTATACTTGCTACAGGATGCCGCAATCCAGGATTAAGCGGTAGGAAGATGAAATACAATCTAACCTATCTACTAAATATACATTTGAATATTTGCCATTACTTTTTATTAATATTTCTCATCCATGACGCTCCGCTAGTATTTCCGCTCCGCTCGGGGCCGCTTTTTTAATAAAGCGGCGCAAAAATCGCGAGCTCGAGAAAATTTAGGGAATTTTTAGGCTGCGCTCGGGATAATTTTCAACTCGCTCCGCTCAAACAAGAAAATTATCTAACCTCGCTTCCGCCTAAAAATTCCACTAAATTTTCTAGGCTCGCATATAAATGCTAAAAATGCCTTAGTGATTTTGAAGTATTTAGATATATTTTTGTATTGACATTAATTGTATGGTATGATATAAATAGATGTTAAATTGCTCTTTGAAATTTTAGCTAATCTTAGCGTTCATTGCAGCTGATAGAGAGGTTGAATAAGCTTTTTAGAAGCTGCAATGAACTCGTTTATCTGATTAAATTCCGGCGTTGGGCTTGGAATTTCAGGTAAGCAAAATAATAAGGAGGATGTATCATGGTAGAGAAAAGGTCGTTTTTTGTGCCATTGTCCGACGGGGACATAGCGGAGAAGTTTTCAAAAGTCCTTTACGGTTGGCGCGGGTTGGCCGCAGAACTCGATTATACCGGGCTGGTAGCCTGGGAGGTCGAGGAGGGGTTTACCCTAAAGTCTCATGCCCCCGAAGCCGGTTCGTGCTACGAAAATTTTCAGTACCTTCGGGACTGGAATATTGTCAAAGGCAATGAACCGACCAAGAATTCGCTCGTTTTCTGGGTGCCGCGGTTGGTGGGTAACGAGAGTAAGACCGTTGAGGAGAAAATCGCGATGCTTGCCGAACTGCGGCAGAGTTTCGGCCTTCCCGAACATCATCTGGCCTCATTCGGGAACGCCTCGATTCTCTCCGGGCTTATTTTAGCCCATGCCAAGTATATGAGCGAGAAGGTGCCGCTAAAAGGCGAGTGGGCGCGCACTGATTCGGTTGACTCTGGCGGACGCCGACTCAATCTCTGCGGCCTTAATCCGCACGGACTCTACTGTGACCGCTTGTATCGGGATGATAGCCGTCGGCCTGGTCTTGGTTGTTTCCCCTTGGGCATTGAGCTCGCGGCCTGAAAGCTTCGAAGTTTTAAGTATCTTAGTCCCTTTGCGTTTCGCAGAGGGATTTTTTTATCTTGACATGAATTTAAATGTGTAATATAAATAAAGGCTATGTTGTACCTTTAATGGCCAGCCTGATTTTCCGGCATTGGGTCGGAAAACAATAGGCTTCGCCAAAACTAGGAGGATGTCGCCATGGAAAAGAAAGTGTCCCCATCCCAAATAGGAATCAGTGAGGGCCAGTATGCAAAATTTACGGATATGTTATGGCAAGGCGTACTGAAATCATTTGCGTTTCGTAGTTTGCCCAGGGAGATGATTGAGGGATTCATCAAGCACTTCGGTTCAGCTTGGAGAAACCATCTGGTTGAAATACTGGCACTTAAGCTTGATGATTTCGCCAGCACTTTTACGGTCAAACCGGGCTGCAGCAGACCGCAAATACTTATTGAAGCTTTCGAGACCGGAGGGTTTGTTAAAATCCCTGACAGCATGTCACTTGCTAATGTTCCATTTTCCGTGAACCTCGGGTTTGAGATAGAAGTGCATGAAGTAAGGCATATACGCGCTGAATATTATCACGAACTGCCGGGGATGCTTATTGAGCGCGGAGTAAGCGTTGGCTTCAAAAATGGTTTTAAATTTGTTGAACCGCTGACCGCCGTGCTCTTCGCCACAACCCATCCGGAAAGGATGGCGGAAGTATCTCTGGTTTCATGTTTTATAGACGTATATGGCGAGTTATGTCAGATTTCTTTGCGGGAAAAGGCTGGGCGCCGAACTTTCCGCATTGTAAGAATTGGCCACTATGACAGGTGGAATCAAGACAATGTCATTTTGGCTATGCCGAGAAACATCTTGGGCCTGTAAGCTTTTACAGAATTTATGTTTATATCCCTTTGCATTTCGCAGAGGGATTTTTTATTGAAAAAAATTAAACCTCCCCGACCCTCCTTTGGAAGGAGGGCAAATACTGGATTGCGGGTCAAGCCCGCAATGACAAATTAAATCCCCCCGACCCCCTTTGATAAAGGGGGTAAAAATGCTCTTTACAAGGGGGATAATAAAATATAGAATTAAAGTATGAAATTACAAATAAACGACAATAAATCAACCGTGTTTTCCGGAGTTCAACCTTCGGGAGTTTTGCATTTAGGGAATTACCTGGGCGCGCTCTCGCAATGGGTGGAGATGCAGGATAAATATAACTCTATTTTTTGCGTAGTGGATTATCATGCCATCACGGTTAAGCAGGAGCCGAAAGAACTGAATCGCCGGATTTTAGACGTGGTAAAAATTTATCTGGCGTCCGGCATTAATTCGGAAAAGTCCGTGATTTTTCAGCAATCAGATATTACGGCGCATACGGAGTTGGCCTGGATTTTAAATTGTACCGCCAAGATTTCCGATTTGAATAAAATGACGCAGTATAAAGAAAAAGGTTCGGGCAAAGAAACGGTCAGCGTCGGCCTTTTTGACTACCCGGTTTTAATGGCTTCGGATATTTTACTATATAACACCGACGCCGTGCCGGTAGGCGAAGACCAGGTGCAACACGTTGAACTTTGCCGGACTCTAGCGCGAAGATTTAATAGCGATTACGGCGAGGTTTTTAAAATTCCGGAAGTCGCGATAAGAAAACAGGGCGCGCGAATTATGGGCTTAGATGACCCGACGAAAAAAATGAGTAAGAGCGCGGCTTCGGCGGCTAATTATATTTCCCTGCTAGACAAGCCGGAGATAGCGGCGAAAAAAATCATGCGCGCGGTAACCGATTCGGGCGCGGAAATAAAATACGACCCGAAGAAAAAACCGGCCATCGCTAATTTAATGACGATTTATTCTCTTCTAACCGGCGTCAGCACTATCGCGCTGGAAAGTAATTTTAAGGGCAAAGGCTACGGTGATTTTAAAAAAGATTTAGCCGAAGCGGTTAAGAAATTTTTAGTAGAGTTTCAGGTTAAATATAATAGTTTTTCAGACGAAGAAGTTAAGCAGATTTTGCGCGACGGGGCGGCTAAAATCAGGCCGGTTGCCGAAGAGACCTTGAAAAAAGTTAAAATAAAGCTGGGAGTAAATTAATAGTTATTGCGAGAAATAAATTTAAATTGTCATTGCGGGCTTGACCCGCAATCCAGTAATTTGTTTATCGTGCTAAATCTGGATTCCGGCATCCTGTATCAAATACAGGACAGGCTCCGGCCGGAATGACAGAAAAAGCGCTCCTCGCAATGGCAGATCGACATATGGATATCAGAGAACTTTTAGCTTCGGCCAAAACGCAAACTTTCGATTATTTCGAGCAAAAGTTAAATTCTTTAGTTAGGGAAAATTACAAATTCAGCAATTTAGACGAGGCCAACCGGGAAATTATTTTGGATATTATCAAAAAGCATTTATACGAAATTCATAATGGTCTGGGGATTTCTTCAACGACGCTCAGAAACGAAGAATACCATTTATATGAGAATAGAATAAAATTAAAATTAACCGAGTCTGACCTAGATGATATAAAAGAAATATTGAGCTTATTTAAAAAATAGAAGGTAAATAAAAAAGTTGAGGCTAAACACCTCAATTTTTTGTTATAGTTAACTTTATTTTATAATATACATTCGTGGCGCTCCGCTAAGGGTATTTCGCTCCGCTCGGGGCCGCTTTTTTAATAAAGCGGCGCAAAAATAGCGAGCTCGAGAAAATTTAGGGAATTTTTTAGGCTGCGCTCGGGATAATTTTTATTCGCTACGCTCAAGAAAAATTATCTAACCTCGCTTCCGCCTAAAAATTCCACTAAATTTTCTAGGCTCGCATTAAAATGCATAATAATGTATTTTGGTAAAAAAGACCATCCTTGATTCAGGATGGTTTGGAAGGCCATGATTTTAGCGAGGTATAGCTATCCCGCCGCACATAAATCACGGATGCTGGGTTATATCTGCCGGTACGGCGCTTACCTTGATCTGGTGCTTGAGCTGATCCATTTTGATGCGCGCGGGTAGCGATTCCGCCTCAGGAACGACCCGGCCTCCATTGTTGGGTCGTTTTCTACTGAAATTAACGGGCCGGAAATCCTGACCGGCTGCAATTACCGCCTTGGATAATGCATGTTTTATTCCGGAAGATTGCACTTCTACTTCAACTTTTTCCCCCTTCCCGCTCATTACGATTACAATAAAATTCTTTTTTTTCGCCATGGCACCCTCCTGATTAAAGGTTTATATTGCGAACCGCGTTTGATAAATATTATAATCGTTTATGCTTTTTGTCAATTCAGACTTTCAATGTTAACGCCATAACCCCAGTCAATCTCTTCGTAGCTATGAAGCAGATGGTTGATATAAGTTTTTAGCTCGTTATATTTATTCTGCGTTAAAGCTTCAAATTTAACGGTTAAGTAAGGGCCGTTTTGCGAATAACGGACGACGAACATGGAATCGTCCATATTTAACCTGACGCCGTCGCCGGCGCGTTCATCATCGATTACCTCGGCTTGCGGGTAATCAGTTTTTAATTTTAAGGCGATTTTTTCCGTTAAACTGACTTTAATGTCATCGGCGCAACCGACTTTAATTTCCGGGCTGGAAATATATTTTGGCAGGCCGGAAACGGCTTGGGCCAGGGTTTGGTTAGTCCGCGATAGATAAGAAAGCAGCCTAAGGGTAGTATATAAACCGTCGTCATGGTTATAGAAATCGGCCGAGAAAAAGAAATGGCCGGAAAGTTCGCCGATAAAGGCGGCTTTAACTTCTTGATTTTTCTTTTTTAAAAATGAATGGCCGGTGCGCCACATAAAGGGGACGCCGCCGTATTTTTTAATCGTGTCCTCGACTACCTTAGAGCATAAAGTGTTAAACATAATTTTCGCTCCCGGATGGCCGTTTAAAACATCAATGGCGAATAGCGCCACTAAAACATCGTTCCAGATTATGCCGCCGTTATTATCTACGATGCCGATGCGGTCGCCGTCAGCGTCATAAGTAAAGCCGATATCGGCCTTAGTTTCAATTACTTTTTCACTCAACCTTTTAGCGACCGCGTTTTCTGTCGGGTCAGGCGTGCCCAAGGGGAAGGACGGGTTAAGTTCGCAATTACTTTCTATAACTTCGCAGCCGGCCTGGCGCAAAAGTTCCGGGGCGATAACGCCGCCGGTCGCGCAGCTCGCGTCAACCACTACTTTAAATTTTTTATCAAGCGGCAAACGTTTTATGACATCGTCAAAATAAACTTTCTTAATGTCTTTAATTTCATTCTTGCCGGGAGTTTTGCTCGGCTCATAATCTTCCGCTTCCACCATCCGGCGAAGTTCCTGGATACCTTCGGAGACTAAAGTTTCGGAAAAATTTATGGCGAATTTAAAGCCATTGTATTCGGCCGGATTATGCGACGCCGTAACGAAAGCGCCGCCTTTTATATCTAAATAATATTGCGCCCAGTAAAAGGTGCCGACTAGATTTAAGCCGATATCAATCGTATCAATGCCGACCGAGTTTAAGCCTTTAATTATCGCCTCCGAATACTCCGGGCTGGTTAGCCGCGAGTCTCTGCTTATCAGGGCTTTTTGCATGCCGCGCCGTTTAAGATAAGTACCGTAAGCTTTACCTAAATGTTCAACTATTTCCGGCGTTAAATCTTTACCGGCAATGCCCCTTAAGTCATAGCCGCGAAACATATTTGGATTAACTTTCATATTGACTTTTAGCTAAAAATTAAGTAAATTAATAATTAATAAGCGAACATATCGCAAACCATAAGGAGGCCGACATGGTTAGGTGCTATTCGTATGCCTTAAGCGGCAAGGAGATAGTCTCCGGTGAGTCTCGATTTTATATAAGATTGTTAATAAATGCCGGAGCGGTTTTTCCATTTCGTCCCAAGTATAACAATGTCAAGGGTAAATTGCTGTTTTACACCATCCAAGAAATTACCGAAGAGATAAAGGAGCGCGCCTTAGCATTGTTTAAAGAGGAAGGCGTTAAAGACGCGGCGATAAAGGCGAACGGAAGCTATCTTAAAATGACCAAGGCTAAAGGTTAATCTTTAGCCTTTTTTTATTTCCGCTATTTCTCTAATTTATTAAAAAGGCGATAGAGTCTACCGCCTTTTTATTTTAACAAAGTAAATTATTTTTGTTAAGCTTTTTTCAGCGCCAATAAAATTCCGCCCATTCCCCAAAGCACGGCGAGTAGCGCTAAAATCCAGCCGATAAACGGCAGGGCAAAAATTAAATAAGCTATTATAATACCAATAATCATGGCCAAGATCAAGGAATCTTTTTTCTTGGGCCAATAATTATTCAAGAGGCTCCGGCCGATTAAAATGCCGGCTAAAATTTTACCGATGTAAATTGCGATTAGCCAGAGGGCCAGAGAAATAAAAGCCAGAGGGATGCCGATAATAGTGATAAATAAAATGATTACTATTAGAGGAGTCAGCAGTAAAGCTAAAATACCCCAGCCCATAGAGGCGCCGATTTTAGCTAACATTAAATCGGTGATTTTAATAATTTGCTGGCGCCAGAAGCTGATTAAAACCAGGCCGATGACTAAAGCGGAGAAGATAGAAATTAAATTGCCCCACCACCAGCCCAGATTAGCCAGATTTGATTTTTTGGCGGCTACGGCCGGAAAATTATGGATGGTTTCTCCTTTTATCGCCGCGCCCGATTCAACTACCGCGTCTTTAGCTGATTTATATTTCAGGTCGCCGTTAACTTTAGCCGTACCGGCGATTATTAACGGTTTGGTGTAATCGTTTTTTCCGCCAAAATTCAGGTTAACATTTTTGCCGATTTGCCCGGACAGGTTTACCTGACCGGCGCTACCGTATAAGTCTCGGCCGATATTGCCTCTTAACTCATAAATATTGCCTAAAACCAATAGGTCCCAACCAATGGAAGAGCTGGCCGAAGTGACGATAGTGGCGCCGATCATAATGCCGTTACGCGCCGCTTGGCCGTTAAAATTAATTGTGTTGCCGGCTAACCGCAAACTGCCGCCGACATTGCCATTGATGTTGATGGATTGCCCGGCGCAGATAACGTCGCCGGCCACGTCGCCGTTGATATTAATTGATTGCCCGGCGCAGATAACGTCGCCGGTGACTTTTCCGTCGATGGTTAAACTTGAACCGGCGGCGTAAAGATTGCCTTCAATGGTTTCGCCTTTCGGCACATAAATCGAATCGCTGTTCTTAATACTGTAAGCCGAAGCCGCGAGCGGCAGAAGCAGGATGGCTAAGCAAGCCAAGAGAGTTGTTTTTTTCATATGATTATGATTTAATTAGATATGTTTATTTTAGCACTAAAAAGCGAGGTAAGCAATAAAGATTTTCCCAAAAAAGACGGCCTGCGCTAGATAAACTAGACAAGCCGTGAATATAAGATGAAGTTATTGTTCAAGGGATGATTCCACTATCACCCGACGGAAGAGACTGCCGGCAAATCGTTTTTTCTTCCCGCCAACAATAAGAATTATAAGCTGGTCGCAGCCGGCCGCTCCCATAGGGCAGGTGTGATCTTCGCCGTTTTTTTTCATGCAGGCGCATGAAAGCTGAATCACTTTCCGCACAATACGGTCAGAATTTTGCCTGATGTCGTTAAGCATTGTATCGCCATATCGGAAAATTTCGTTAAATTTTTCCTCTATGGGTACAACTACACTGCCTTCACGATGGTCGCATGTTATTATTTTGCTCATAACCCCTCCTAAAGAAAGATTTGAAAGACCGATATATACAAAAAACCCATGGTTACTTAGCCATCGGTTTTCACGGACAAATTTTTAAGCTAAAAAAAGTTTTCCGCTTTTTTTAATCCTATAACATATTTTAACTTATGTCAAGATTAAAGGAAAAACAGAATAAAGCAAAATTTATCAGCGAACTATTGCGCGGAAAAATAAAGTCGCGCGCTGAATTAATGGCTAAAAAAAGAAAACTGGCGAAAAAATACGGCGTCAGCATTGTCGCCAGTTCGGAAATTATAGCCGAGTACAAAAAGGCAAAAAAATTTCGGCCGGGGCTGGAAAAAGTTTTGCGCCGGCGGTCGGTGCGCACCATGTCCGGCATCGCGCCGGTGGCGGTTTTAACCAAACCTTATCCTTGCCCGGGGAAATGCGCTTATTGCCCGACGGAACCAGACGTGCCGCAAAGTTATTTATCCAACGAGCCGGCGGTTATGCGCGCTATTCGCTGCGGCTTTGACCCGTATAAGCAGGTGCGTTTACGCCTTAGCGCTTTAGAAGCCAATGGCCACGAACCGACGAAAATCGAATTAATCGTTATCGGCGGAACCTGGTCGGTGCTGCCGGAGGCATATAAATATTGGTATATAGCGCAGTGCTTTAAGGCGGCGAATGAGCACGGCGGTAAATTTTCAATTTTCAATTTTCAATTTTCAAAAAATTTAATAATTTCTAAATTAAAAGAACAACTGCAAAAGGAGCAAAAGAAAAACGAAAGCGCGAAATATAAAATTATCGGCATAACTTTAGAAACGCGGCCGGACTATATTAATGATAAAGAGCTGTTAGAAATGCGCGAGCTGGGCGCGACCAGAGTAGAATTAGGCGTGCAGGCGATTGACGATAAAATTTTAAAATTAAATCAGCGCGGGCACGGCGTGGCCGAAGTTGCCCGGGCGACTGAGTTGTTAAAAAATTACGGCTTTAAAGTAACTTATCATATTATGCCCGGGCTGCCCGGCTCAACGGCGAAAAAAGACTTAATGATGTTTAAAAAATTATTTACCGACGAACGGTTTCAGCCGGACCAGCTTAAATTTTATCCGACCGTAGTCACGCGCGGCAGTTTATTATATAAATGGTGGCGGGCCGGAAAATATAAGCCGTACTCGGATAAGGTTTTACAGGGTTTAATCGTGGCCTGCAAAAAATCCGTGCCGCCGTACGTGCGCATTATAAGATTAATCCGCGATATTCCGGGCGAATCAATCATGGCCGGAAATATGATAACCAATTTAAGGCAGATGATGAAACAACGTGGCGCGAAATGCCGGTGCATCAGGTGCCGGGAAGCGGGAGAACGACAATTACGAATTACCCCCCTCCGCCAAGGTCCCGGAGGACAAGCCAATTACGAATTACGAATTATTAAATATCAAGCCTCCGGCGGGAAGGAATATTTTTTAAGTTTTGAGTCGAAGGACGGAGACGTGCTTTATGGATTTTGTCGGCTAAGGCTAGGAGGACATAATAAAAAGATTGTCATTTCGAGCGTTAGCGAGAAATCTCTTAAAGATGAAAATGGGGTATATAAGGGATTTCTCCCTTCGGTCGAAATGACAAATCAGGTGGCGATGATTCGGGAACTGCATGTTTATGGCGAATTAGTTTCTGTCGGCGGCAATAAAAAAATTCAGCACGCGGGTTTAGGCAAACTTTTAATGCTGGAAGCGGAAAGCATCGCGCGGAAACAAGGGTATAAAAAAATGGCCGTAATCGCCGGCGTGGGCGTAAGAGGATATTATAGAAAATTAGGCTATAGACTAGAGAGCAGTTATATGGTAAGAAGTTTAATATAAGGAGAAACGAGGTATGCGATTTAAATAGGAGGGAGCGGAATATGAAAACAGTGCAAGGCCAGATGAATATTGGCAAATTAGGAATTGTTGTTCGACCGATAGGCGATATGGAACCGGGCAAGGTAAGGAATACGCTGGCTGACCATGAGATATGCGTATCATTTCCTTGCGGCCAGGAGGTCGTCGTCAACCATGGAGTTGAATATTCCTTGTGTTGTTTTTTAAGCAACAGTTCCGTTATCTCGTGGGCTTGCGAACTGCTGTTCGGCCATAACGATTGCACTCTTTTAAGAGCGATGCAACGAATCGGGCAGAAAATTTAATTTTCAAAGGCGCTTCGTTAATACCGGAGCGCCATTTTTTAACAGAGTAAATATAATAATAAATTATTTGACAGGTTAAAATTTATATAATAGTATTATTTTATTGCGTTAAATTACCGGCGAATGGGCCGGAGAAAGGAGGGACGCTGTGTCAGCAGCGGAAGTAGTAACCCTAAAAAGGCAGGGTGAGCGAGTAGATTCCCATCGCGCATGAAAGAAAACCGGCATTGGCATCAGCCGGCCTTTAACCCTTTACCGTGAAAAGGAGGTGAGAGGTTGCTGTTATTTTTAACAGGCGTTTGGGGTCTGGCGATAACCGCAGTCCGGGAATCCGGCTCAGTCTCGCTTATTGCAAGCAGACATTATGCGGATTTATCGTCCATAGTCCCGCTCGCGCGTCGTACGGCTACCGCAAGGTTTAAGGCTTTGGCTGGTCCGGCAACACGCCGCTAGTGGGGAGAACCGAATTCAAGCGGTAGAGTATCCAACGTCGGGGTGATTAGAAAGTATTTCCCCCGCGCACCAAGAACGCGAACCAAAGGGAGCTGGCGTTAACAAGCCGGCAGGTTGAAACTCCAACGAAAGGATTTCAGCTATGGGCACATTATTCAATACAGGGACGACACTGCATACGACGTATCTGCGCAATATTCTGCGCGATGACATGGCGGCGACCAGGGGGTTTGGAAGACACGGCGCGCCGATGGTATTCGGTTCGACCTTCGCTACCGGCCGGCAGATCAACCTTTAAACGAGGCGATCCCCCGAAGTAGCACGGGGCAAAAGGTATTGTACTGCGGTGTCGTTTCCGCTAGAGTACGCCTTGAAATGCTACAAAACACGTTCTCGTGTTCATTCTCATCTATTTAAAATTCTCAAGCTCAATTCCGAGCTCAACTTTGGGGGTAAGGCCTAAAAAACCTTACCCCTTTAAATTTGGTGAAAGTATTAAGGAAATGGATCCCGGGTCGGAGCCCGGGATGACAAAAATATAGCTTTGACAAAACCACCGATTTAAATTACGATTAAATCACAAGAATTATTAATTAAATGCAATAAAATGTTATAAAAAGTTAAAAAATTAGTGTTTTAATGTCATTGTAATGGCCGAAAAAGATTGCGTCATCCTGCGTCAAGCACAGGACAGGCTAAGGCCGCAATGACAATTAATTAAATCCCCCAACCCCTTTTGTTAAAGAGGGCTTAATATCAAACATATGTTTAATTATAAAAATTTAAGCGAGCAAGATGGAGAGGTTATGGCCGTGGTCAGGCGAGAAATGGCCAGGCAAAGCGAAGAAATGGAATTAATCGCTTCGGAAAATTACGCTTCAAAAGCGGTACTCGAAGCCATGGCTACGGTTTTAACCAATAAATATAGCGAGGGCTATCCGGGGCACCGCTATTACGGCGGCAACCAGATAATTGATGAAGTGGAAATTCTCGCTCAGGAACGCGCGAAAAAATTATTTAACGCCGAGCATGTTAATGTCCAGCCCTTGTCCGGTTCGCCGGCCAACGCTTCCGTCTACTTCGCTTTTTTAAAGCCAGGCGATAAAGTTTTAGGCTTGCGCCTTGATCATGGCGGGCATCTGTCGCACGGCCACCCGATAAATTTTTCCGGCATGCTCTATAATTTCACCCAATACGAAGTTGACGCGGAAACCGGAAAAATCAATATGGAGAAAGTTAGAGAAATCGCTTTGCGCGAAAAGCCGAAAATGATCGTGGCCGGCTATAGCGCTTATTCCCGGGAAATTGAATGGCAAAAATTCAAAGAGATCGCGGACGAAGTCGGCGCGTTTACTTTCGCGGATATCGCCCATACGGCCGGGTTGATCGCGGCCGGTGAAATGAATAACCCGGTGCCGATTTTTGATGTGGTGTCCACCACCACGCATAAAACCTTGCGCGGGCCTCGCGGCGCCATGATAATGTGCAAAGAGCAATTCGCCAAGCAGGTTGACCGCGCGGTTTTCCCCGGTATGCAGGGCGGGCCGCATGATCATATCACCGCGGCTAAAGCCGTGGCTTTTGGCGAAGATTTACGCCCCGAATTTAAAGTTTACGCCAAGCAGGTAATCGCTAACGCCAAACTAATGGCCGAAGAATTCATGAAATTAGGCTACCGGGTAATTTCCGGCGGCACGGATAATCATTTAATGGTGGTTGATATGACTTCTAAGGGCATAAGCGGCAAGGACGCGGAAATAGTTTTAGACAGCTGCGGCATCTCGGTCTCGCGATCTACGATTCCGAACGACCCGAACCCGCCCATGAATCCGTCCGGCGTGCGCTTCGGCACTCCGGCCATAACCACCCGCGGCCTGAAAGAAGAAGAAATTAAAAAAATCGTCGGCTGGATTAATTCGGCGCTTGAGCAGAAAGACGAGGCCGAAATGCTAGAAAACATTAAAAAGCAAGTTAAAGAAATGTGCTTGGAGTTTCCGATACCGAGTATTTAATAAGTATTGTCATTTCGAATAATTATTTAATGTGTCGTTCCAAGCGTAAGCGAGAAATCCCTCCAAGATGAAAATTACTGAGTATAAGAGATTTCTCCCTGCGCTTCGCTTCGGTCGAAATGACAAAATAACAAACGCTCCGCTAGAGATGACATTATAATATGAAAATTATTGACGGTAAAAAGTTAGCCGAAAAAATCAAAGATGAGATTGTCGAAGAAATTATAAAGCTTAAAGGCGCGCGGCCTAATTTAGCCATTATTTTAGTGGGCGAGCGGCCGGACTCGGAGTTATATGTAAGCATAAAAGAGCGGGAGGCGAAAAAAGTCGGCATTGATACGCATTTATATCGGTGCCCGGAGAATATTAGCGAACTCGAAATTTTAGAAATGATAAAATGCCTGAATGACGATAAAACCATTGACGCGATTTTAGTGCAATTGCCTCTGCCGGCCGCTATTGATACGGATACGATTATAATGGCTTTGGACCCGGAAAAAGATGTTGACGGTTTTCAGCCGGATAATTTGGAAAAATTATTTAAAAGCTGCGAGTCCTCCAACCTGATGCCGCCGGTCTTCGCCGTGGTTTTAGAAATGTTAAAGAACATAGATTATGAAATAAAAAATAAGCGGGTTTGCGTTGTTTCCAATACTGATATTTTCGGGAAAACCATGGCGCATATTTTAAACTGCCGCGGCGCTAAAGCGGAAATGGTTAAAGCGGATGATAAAAATTTAACGAAAACTACGGCTCAGGCCGACGTTCTGATTACGGCCGCGGGCAAGCCGGAGTTTATTAAAAAGCAGATGGTAAAACAAGACGCGGTAATTATAGATATTGGCATTAATCAAAAAGGCGATAAAGTCGTGGGCGACGTGGATTTTAATGATGTTAAAGATAAAGTTAGCTACATTTCACCCGTGCCCGGCGGCGTCGGGCCCATGACGATCGCCATGGCGTTTAGAAATACGCTGGAGATTTTTAAGAGAAGGCGGGTTAAGTAATTTGTAATATAATTTTAGATAAAAAATACCGGAGTCGTTATTGACTCCGGTATTTTTGTCTTAATCTTTTGGTTATGTTAATCTTAAATTAGTTTAATTATTAGTTAAAGTCAAGGAAATGGATCCCGGGTCAAGCCCGGGATGACAATTAAGAAATATGGAAAATAAAAAACAAGAGCTCGAAGAGCTTTTAAAAATACATTACGGCTTTAATTCATTTCGGCCGGGGCAGGAGCGTGTCATAGATAATATTTTAGCCGGTATTTCTACCGTGGTCATTATGCCGACGGGCGGCGGCAAGTCTTTATGCTATCAATTACCGGCCCTGGTGCTCCCTGGCGTGACTTTAGTCATCTCGCCCTTGATCGCTTTAATGAAAGATCAGGTTGACGGCCTTCTAAAAATCGGTTTGCCCGCCACTTTTATCAATTCTTCAATCAGCCAAGCGGAAACCGCTAATCGGCTGGAAGCGGTAAAACTTGGCAAAATTAAACTGCTCTATATTGCTCCGGAAAGATTTTATAGCCAAGAATTTATAGCGGCTTTGCGTGAGATTAAAGTAAGTTTATTCGCGATTGATGAAGCGCACTGCATTAGCCAGTGGGGCCATGATTTTAGGCCGAGTTACATAAAATTAAAAGGCGTAATTGAATTATTGGGCAATCCGACAGTCGTGGCTTTAACCGCTACGGCAACGCTTGAAGTAAGGGATGATATTATTAAGCAGCTAGGCTTAGTTGATCCGAGCCTGGTCGTTACCGGCTTCGCCCGGCCCAATCTGCAATTCGGCGTCATTAATACCCAAGACAGCCGTAAACCGCAGTTTGTCTTAGACGCCATAGCGAGCGTCCCTGACGGCACGGGCATAATTTATGTCGGCACGCGCTCGCGCGCCGACGAACTTTTGCAGACACTGCTCGCGCATAATATAGAAGCGGTAAGTTACCACGCCGGCATGGAAGCGGCTGACCGCCAATGGGTGCAGGAAAATTTCATGACCGGGAAAGCCAAAGTTATAGTCGCCACCAACGCCTTTGGCTTAGGCATCGATAAGCGGGATATCAGGTTCGTTATCCATTACGATATGCCGGGCACGATTGAAGCTTATTACCAGGAAGCCGGCCGGGCCGGCCGCGACGGCAAACAAAGCTTTTGTTTATTATTATACAGCCCGCGCGACCGGTACTTGCAGGAATTTTTTATCAAGGGCGATAATCCGCCGCCGGAAATAATTTTAGAAATTTATGAAATTTTAAAAAATTACGAAACCGAGACGATTTTAATCACTTACGCCGAAATCGCGGAAATGCTGTCGGATAAATTGCCGGAAATGGCGATTGGCACGGCCATAAAAATTTTAGAGCGCGAAGGCTATGTCACGCGGTCGCATGAAAGAGTGGGGCAAGCGTATTTGAAATTACGAATTACGAATTACGAATTAAGAAATAAATATGCGAATAAAAAAGGCAAACAAGTTGAAATGATTGAAAAGTTATTGGCTAAATATGAAAAGGAATTGGCGGAGGGTTGGTATGCTAACTTGGAAGAAGTGGCGGATATATTGCAAATTAAAAAAGATTCTTTATTGCGCTTAATTAAAAAATTAAAAGATTTGGATTTAATGGAATATATTCCGCCGTTTCGCGGCACCGAACTGAAAATTTTAAAACGGGTCGATGGCGGCGAGGTTAAGCTTGATTTTACGGCGTTAAAGTATAAATTAAAGCATGCCTATAATAAGCTGGATTTAATGGAAAATTATATTTATCATAATACTTGCCGGCAAAAATATATTCTGGATTACTTCGGCGACCTTGAGTCTAAAAAATGCTTGAAGTGCGATAACTGCCTAGTCGGTAAAATGGGCGAAGTGGAAAAAGCACAAGTTGAAGCCAGGCATAAAAAGAAAACTTCCAGTTTATCGACAAAATTAACCCAACTGGAAACTTTGGAATTATGGAATAAAGGCATGAGCCTTGAAAAAATCGCCGAGGCGCGCGAATTAACCGTCGGGACGATTATCGGGCACCTTTGTTTTTTAGCGGAAAAAGGGTTAGGCGTTAATATTGATAAGCTGGTTAAGCCGGACAAGCAGAAAAAAATCATGGCGGCGGTAAAAAAAATCGGGGCTGATAAATTAACGCCGATTCGCGAAGCCTTAGGCGAGGAGTATAGTTGGGATGAGATAAAATTGGTATTGGCGAAGATGAAAAGTAAAAAGTAATTCGTCCCCCTTGTAAAGGGGGATTAAGGGGGTTTAAATATTAGAATAAACCTCCCCCACCCCTCCTTTAAAAGGAGGGTAATTCGGAATTGACTTTTTAGGTAAAATTAGGTAAAATATTTTCAGAAAATTAGAAACTAACCCAAGGAGGAAGGGGGTTAGTTTTTTATTTTATATAGATGGAACATTGACAATTTGCAGTTTGTTTTTAGATATCAGGCAATTAGGCATAATGGATAAGGAAAAGAAGCATAAAAATCATAAGAAGAAAGGGAAAGGTGAAGCGATGAAGCTTACAAAATGCCAGTATCGGTTGCTCAAGAGAATTGATTATAGCGGTGAAGTTGGCCGGCATCACCAGGCAGTTGAAGTTTTAAAGAAAAAAGGTTTGATATGTGAAGGTTGCATTATGCTTATTACGACGAAAAAAGGCGAAGCGATATTAAAAGAAAGGGGGAGGTGAAGATGATGGATAATCCGAAAATTTTGGTGTTTGCGTCTGGCGGTAAAACGGTTGCCGAAGGCGGCGGTTCGGGGTTTCGGGAATTGGTGGAATTTTCCAGAACCAGACCGCGGGTATTGGACGCGGATATTGTCGGTGTTATTTCTAATAATGCCGAGGGCAATGTAGCGGCTATCGCTCGCGAGCTGAGGGTTAATTCCGTCCATTGGCCAGGCCCGTTTACGGCCGAAGGTTATCAGTATTATGTTAAGATGTTTAATGCGGATTTCGTCATGTGCTCCGGGTGGCTTAAGTATGTTCGCGGCTTGGATCCGCGGACAACTTTTAATATCCATCCGGCGCTGTTGCCAGATTTTGGCGGTCCGGGCATGTGGGGTCACCACGTGCATGAGGCAGTTATGTCTGAGTACTTTTGGGGAAGGGAAACGCAGAGCGGATTCTCTATCCATTTCGTCACCGAGGGCAATAGCCAAGACGAGAATGATAAAAGCGGCTATGATAAGGGACCGATCATTTTCCAATATCCGGTTAAGATTAGGCCCGAAGACACGACCGAGACTTTGGCCAAACGGGTTAATGAAAAGGAACGGGCCTGGCAAGTGTATGTTCTTAACTTACTGGTGCACAAACGGATTTGGCTTGAAGGCGACGGGCCGGAAGATTGGGAGGTTTGGCATACCTGTTTGGAACTATCTCAATTTATTCCCGGCCGCTATCTGCCGCCGGGAGCTGAGATTCATAACACGCCTAAGTTGCGCTGACAGCATAGCCTCGGAAGAGGAGAAGGGAGAAAAAGATGAGCCAAATAATCATGCCATATGGGGACAAAGATAAAGTTGATAAACCGCTGGAACAAGTTTTTCATTATTATACCCTCAATGCTTTTGAGGGTGGCAGGCGCGAGCTTTGCTATAATGTCGCCGTTCAAGGCGAACTAAGCAAGGCCGAACAAAAGGCGTTAGAGATTTATTTCAAACTGACGCCGAAGCAAAAGGTGACGAGGCGGCCGCGGTTGACCGGACGTAACATCCGGGAGATCGGCCCCTTCCTCCAAACCGCGACCGATTACAGTTCTAACGCGGTTACGCTTTTGCATGACACCGGGTATTTGAATATCACTAGGGTCGAGGTTACCAGGCGGATTGTGGTTGCCGAGAAGATGACCGACGAAGAGGCGGTCGATAAATACGGCGACAGAATGCGGGAATGCGTTTATCAGCAGCCGATTCAATCCTTTGAAGTGCCGGAAAAAGAAGATCCGCTGATTATCGTGCCGGTCTTAGGACAGACTCTGGAGCTCATGCAACAGGCCAACGCAAAATACCGTCTGGGTATGGACAGGCCTGACATAGAGCATTTTCATAGGCTCTTTAACCTCAAGTTGCAACGTAACCCTACCAGGGAAGAATTGGATCAGTGTAAGGAAATGATCTCGGATCATTCCCGGCACAGAACTTTCAACGCGGAAGTTTGGATTGGCGGCGAGAAAAAACCCCACACTTTGATGGAGTTGATTCAGGCGCCTTTTCTGAAAAATCCGGGCAACACGGTTATCGGTTTTCATGATGATGCCAGCGCGATTTACGGCGGACCGGCCGAGATTTTAATGCCGGACCGGCCGGGTTGGCCATCACTATACGTGGTTAGATATAAGATTGTCCATGGCACCATTACCGTTGAAACCCATTGCTTCCCCACGGGCATCTGCGCCTGGCCGGGAGCGGAAACCGGAATCGGCGGTGATTTACGGGATGATCTGGCTAAAGGTCGGGGCGGCACGCATCTGTATGCCATTGCCGGTTTCATGACCGGCAATTTATGGATTCCCGGGTATATCATGCCCTGGGAAAGAAAGGCCCCTGCCTTTAACGCCGCGACCATGGAATCACCGTTGAATATCATGATTGACGCACCCGGAGGAAACTGGAGTTATGCTAATCGCTATGGCATTCCGCTTTATCAGGGAATAACCAGAACTTTTGGCATGACCATGCCCAACGGCGACCACTATGCCTATTGGAAACCGGTGATGATGGCCGGTATGATCGGCACGATGTTCAATGAGCACACAAAAAAGGGCGAAGCGGTAAAAGGTCTGAAGATTGTGGCCATTGGCGGCCCGGCATTTAAGATCGGCTATGGCGGCGGTTCAGGTTCAAGCTCAGGTACCAGCGATAAAAACGCCGACTTGGATTACAACGCGGTTCAGCGCGGCAACGCGGCTATGGGTCATTTGACCTGGGAGGTTATAAGAACCTGTATCGAAATGGGTTTAGAGAACCCCATTATTTCCATTCATGACCAGGGCGCGGCCGGAGTTTGTAATGTCATTACCGAGCTGATAGAGAAGGCTGGCGGTCGGGTAAAAATTCGCCAGGTTAACTTGGGCGACAAGACAATGACCGTTCTGGAAATCTGGATTTGCGAGTATCAGGAACGGTATGGTATCTTAATCCATCCGGATCAGTTGCAGATGTTTAAGGATATCTGCGAGAGAGAAGGTTGTCCTTGCGAAGAACTGGGTGAAGTTACCGGCGATGGCAGGATCGTGGTGTACGACAGTAAGACCAACACAACCAGAGTTGACCTGCCTATCAAAGAAATTTGTAGCGGTTTGCCCCGCAAGGTTATCAAGGACGTTGCGCCAGATTATCTCGGCGGACCGGTAAAAATTCCCAAGAACATGACCTTGAAAAGGGCAATCAGAAATGTTTTACGTTTGCTTTCGGTCGGCTCCAAGGAATTTCACGTCCATCATGTTGATGGCAGCGTGACCGGGCTTCGAGTTCAGGCGCAACAATGCGGACCTTTACATCTGCCGGTTTCCGACTTTGCCATTTCCTCGGTTGACTACAAGGGAAGTTTCGGCGTAGTCAGCGCCATCGGTGAGTGCGCCCCCAAGATGATGTTAGATCCTATCAAGGGCGCCCGGATGGCGGTAGCCGAAATGGCATCTAATCTCTCCGGCGCGCTAGTGTCCGATTCGGTAGATGTAAAGTTATCCGTTAACTGGATGTGGGCGGCCAAGGGTATCAAGGGCGGAGTCGCTAAGATGTATTTGGCAATGGAATCGCTTAAAGACGCCCTGGAGGTTTTACGTATTGCCGGTATTGGCGGCAAAGACTCATCGTCCTTGTACGTTGAAGTTAAGATGATGATCACCAAGTCGCCGGAAACGCTGGTGCTGACCGCTATCGTGACTATTCCGAATATTTCGAAGTTTGTGACGCCCGACATCAAGCATCCGGGCCAGAGTCGTTTGCTTTTGATTGACACGGCGAATGGCCACAACCGTTTGGGCGGTTCAGCGTTCCTGCAAACTTTGGGCCAGTTGGGCGACGAGTGCCCGGACGTGGATATGAAGATGGTGGCTAATGCCTTTTTAGCTGAACAGGAGTTGATTAAGAGAGGCTTAATCACGGCTAGCCATGATCGAACCGGTGACGGAGGATTGTTCGTCAACCTGATGGAAATGCTGGCGGCTGGCGATTGCGGCGCCAATGTCAATTTCACTGGCGATAATCTCTACGGAGCGTTTTTCGCCGAAGAAGCCGGAAAGATTATCGAGTATCTGCCTGAAAATGGAGAAGCGATAGTGGCAGTTTTTAACCAGTTTAATCTACCCTATCGGTTTTTAGGAAAGACAACCATTGGCAACAATTTTACTGTCAGATTTAATGGATATCTGGAATATAGCGAATCCATTGTTGAGCTCAGACACCAGTGGCGGGAAACCAGTTATCAGATGGAAAAGCATCGGTTGAATCCCAAATGCGCTTTAGCGGAAAGAAGAAATACGAAGTATGCCGGTCGGTCAAATTATAAGCTTACCTTCAGCCCGTATTTTCCCGCAGTTATCGGGCAAACTAAGCCGCCGGTAGCGATTATCAGGACTAAGGTGTCAACCGGTCAGCGTGAAACAGCGGCCGGATTGATGCGGTATTTCAATCCGTACGATGTTCATATCTCCGACCTGTTGGCCGGTAAAGCGCGGCTCAATGATTTTCGGGGGATATTCCTGACGCCGGGATTTTCCTTCCAGGATATCTTCGGCGCCGGCAAAGGCTTTGCCATGCAGTTTCTGCGGAACCCTCGACTAATGGATCAGTTCGCGGAATTTATGGCAAGACCAAATACCTTTTTCTCCGGAAGTTGCAATGGCTGCCAAGCCGGCGCGTGGCTTGAAGTACTCGGATTGCCTCAAGTTGACGGTTGTCCGCCTTTGTTGTTTGTCCAAAATGACTCCAGGGATTTTGAGCATCGGTTTGTTACCTTGGAAATTTTGGACAGCCCGTCCATACTTTTCAAGGGGATGGTCGGTTCGCGAATCGGCGCCTGGGTAGCGCACGGCGAGGGCAAGGTTTGGCTGGCAGATAGTGCAACCAAAAACATTGTTGAAAAAAATAATCTGTTTACCCTCGCTTATGTCGACGATAAGGGTAGGAGAACCGAGCGTTATCCATTTAACCCTAACGGTTCCATCAATGGTTGGACCGGTTTCTGCGACGCAACTGGTCGATTCAACATTATGATGCCGCATCTGACTGACCGCAGTTTCTTGATGCGGCAGTGGCCCTGGATTCCGCCGGAGTTCAAAGGATTAAGATCGTCGCTATGGATGAAGGTTAACCAGAACCTTCGCGAATGGTGTGATGAAAACTGAAACAATTGATCTTTACAAACAAATTTTACCCCCGCTAGCAATAAGTTAGCGGGGTCTTTTTTATAAGAATAAAATTCCTCTAGCTTTCTTTGATAATAAAAGATATAAACTAAGAATTCTGGATTGCGGCTCGGGGGCCGCAATGACAAATTAGACTAATTGACTTTTAACCCTGTTTATTATAATCTTTTAAATCAAGGAGGCTTTGCCAGCTCCTTTAAAATTAAGGAATTTTAAGAAATATAAACTTACGCTAACTTAAATAGAAGGAGGGAATGGTCATGTTGGTGATAAATGATTTCGGAAATTTTATCGAAAGGGCAAGGTGCCGCGCCGTGGTAGCCGGGGAAAATGGCAATCAGCTTGGTGAAGTCGGCGTTAATGTTTTTTCCCTTCAATTCAGGCAGTTTATCCAAGCCATTGCCGATTTTAATTTACCGGGTATTACCCCATACGGCAGGTATGTCTGCAGGATTTCCAGCGGTTGCGAACCGGTAAAGACTGTTTGGTTTGAACCGGGGAATGAGGCTCGCGACCCCGCGCTGTACGAAGTTTGCCTTTTAACCAACCGGGAGATCAATATCGAAGAAGACGGCCTGGAAAAGTTATGGCAAACTTTTATGGAAAAAATCAGGGAGGGGATGGCGACTCTCGCCAGGCAAATGTTGGACGAAGCCGATGCTTACCGTGACCGGTTCGGCGTCTGCGCAGAGATCGTAGGTAAATTAAACCGAGCTTCCGATATAAGGGAAGCATTATGAAGGGAAAGGAGAAGGATGATGACAAAGAGCAAGTATGCGCAGTTGGGCGTGGACGCGGGTAAGGGAAGCGTGAGGCAGGCCTTTAAGGATGTTGTCAAAAATGATTTTCCCGGTGCGTTCGTCAATATCGCGCGCGACCCGGACATTCCCGGTCTGGTCCATACCATGCATCCGGATGGCGACGGCTCGAAGATGGTGCAGAGGATAACGCATTTTCTGGAAACCGGAGATGCGGAGATTTTTCAGGGCGCCGTGGATGACGCTTTTACCATGAACGCCGGAGACGTCGCGGCCAGCGGTTTTGTTTTCGGCAAGTGGTTTCTTACCGATATTATCAACATCAACGCCCTTACCTTGCCCAAAAAATTAATTTTGGGCCAGCTCGCCCAGCGGTTTAAAAGCCTGCTTGATCTCTATCAGACCGAAGGCTTCGGAATCGTTTATTTCATGGGCGGCGAAACGGCGGATTTGCCCAACCAGGTTTGTTCGGCCACGTTTGATATGGACATCAAAGCCGAGGCATGGGAATCGGATCTGATCTTGGGCAACACACAGCCCGGTGACTGCATTTTCGGTTTTGCTTCAGACGGTCAGGCGGTGTGGGAAGACAGATTTAACTTTGGCCTAATGGCCAACGGCCTGACTTCCGGTAGGATCCATCTGATGTCAAAGGCGTACAATAAAAAATATCCCTTCCTGGTGGGTTTCGGCAAAAAGTTTATGGGCCGGTTTGAGGTTAATGATCAGCCGGATATTTTGAATGGTGCCACGATCAGCCAGGCCCTGCTCTCGCCGACTAGACAGTGGGCGATTTTGATCCGTCTGCTTCTCGAGGAATTGAAAAAGCGCGGTATTTCCAGCATGCTCCACGGCATCAGCATGAACACGGGCGGCGGGGCCACCAAAATCACTCATGTCGGCCGAGGCGGGATTGTTTATGAAAAGAACATGCCCATGCCGCCGTCGATTTTTCAGTTGATCAAGCAGGAATCAGGAGAAGTCTGGCGGAACATGTATCAGAGCTTCAACTGCGGCGTCGGCCTGGATATCGTGGGCGAAGACTGTGTTGGATTCCTCGGCGCGCTGGCTAGCGTCAGCCGGCGGACTGGCGTTACGCTCTACGATTTGGGCAAATGCTATAAAGGTGTTAGCGGGCGGAATATTGTTCGGCTGAAAACACCATTCGGCACTTTCGACGATTACCACAAAGATTAATATTCCCTCGCGGGAAACAACAGGGCGAACCTTCGGGTCCGCCCTTTTCTTTTTGGCGGGGAAATGGTAAGAAAGTAAGGTAATGGATTGCGGCTCGGAGGCCGCAATGACAAGCAAAGGATTATGGATAAAGTAACGCAGAAAAATTTATTAGATTTAGTTAAGCGCAATTACGAGGAAATCGCGGCTGATTTTGATACGACCAGGCAAAAAAAATTATGGACTGAACTTTTGCGGCTGGCGGCGCCGGTAAAAGATGGCGACAGGATTTTAGACGTGGGTTGCGGCAATGGGCGGCTAGTGGAAGCATTTGGCGAAAAGAAAATAGAGTATGTCGGGGTGGATAACAGTGAAAAATTAATTGAAGCTGCGAAGAAGAATGCTCTTCGTGAGATTGCTTCGCTTACGCTCGCAATGACAGATAAAGGATTGCCACGTCGCCCCGATTACGGGGCTCCTCGCAATGACAGTAAATTTTTACTTGCTGATATTTTAGAATTAGATAAAATCGCGGATAAAGATTTTGATTTCGTTTATTGCGTTGCCGTCCTGCATCATCTGCCGGGAGATGAACCGCGCCTTAAGGCTTTAGAGCAAATGAAAAATAAAATAAAGCCAGATGGCAAAATTATTTTAACGGTTTGGAATTTATGGAGCCGGAAAAAGTTCTGTAAGTTAATTTTTAAATACGGCTGGCTTAAGCTAATCGGCAGAAATAAAATGGATTGCGGCGACATATTATTTGATTGGAGAAATAGTCAGGGCGATAAAATCAGCCAACGCTATTACCATGCTTTTTCAAGAAATGAGCTAAAAAAATTAGCCGTTTGCGCCGGCCTTAAAATAGAAAAATTATATAAAGATAAGTATAATTATTATATGATTTTAACTAAATCGGGCGTGAAATAGCCTTGATTTATTAAGGTTGTTATGTTATTTTAAAATAGACTCCGTAGAAAGGAGTTTTTTGGTATAATATAGATATTGCACCCGTAGCTCAACTGGATAGAGCGCTTGGCTTCGGACCAAGAGGTTGCGGGTTCAAATCCTGCCGGGTGCACAAAAAATGGTGGCGTAGCTCAGCTGGTTAGAGCGTAGCACTCATAACGCTAAGGTCGGTGGTTCAAGCCCACCCGCCACCACAAATTAATTTGCAATTTAAATATTATTTATTTGCGCTGTTAGCTCAGCTGGTAGAGCAGATCCCTCTTAAGGATAAGGTCACTGGTTCGATCCCAGTACAGCGCACAAAAAAATTTTGCTTTTAGCGTTCTACTCTTTCGGGTAGGCGGAGGCGATGTCACGCTCGCGGGTAAAAAAGTTTTCCCCCTCAACCTCTTACATTTTTTGCCTGTTTGGCAAATACACAGATGGGCTTTACATAGCTACTTAAGAGTGATAAGGTGATATTTCCTTGAAGCGGTCTCAAGGCGTACTTTTCCACAATCTAATCCCGAAAGGAGATGTAATTATGAAAAAGATGAAGCAACAGCTAAAAAAGAGTCCTTGATTTTAGGAAAACTGCTCAAGAAAATTGCGCCGCGTATTGGGGCAAGTGTTTTCTTGGAACCCGAGTGGGAGGTTGCCGGTCAGATTACCTTTAAGAGCGGCAAAAAATCCTACTTCCGATATAACACGCTTGACCTCAATCCAGTCGGAGCATCGGACATCGCAAAAGACAAAGACTACGCTAGTTTGTTTATGAAGCGTCTTGGTTATCCGGTCGTACCCGACAGCAAAACGTTCTTTTCAGAAGAATGGGCACAAGCCATTGGGGCATATCGCCGAACGATTGATGGTGCGTATATGTACGCAAAACGCCTCGGCTTTCCGGTTGTGGTGAAGCCCAATAGCGGTAGCCAGGGATCTGGGGTGGTTATTGCGCACGACAGACGCGAGTTCTACCGTGCCATACGTGCCATCTTTAAGCTTGACCGGGTGGCGTTAGTGCAAAGGCCGGTGCGCGGACGAGATTACCGGCTGGTAGTTCTCGATGATGAAGTGATATCTACTTACGAACGAATACCGCTTCACGTTATTGGCGATGGCAAAGCATCAATTAAACGCCTCCTAGAATTGAAACAGCGCCAGTTTGTTGCCCTTAAACGAGGAACGCGCATCAAAACAGATGATCCCCGCATTGTCGAAAAGTTGAAGCGACAAGGACTCTCCTTCCGTTCGGTGCCGCGGTGCGACGAACAAGTGTTCTTACTCGACAATGCCAACTTATCATCTGGCGGTGATTCTGTCGATGTGACCGCAAGCGTCAACCCCACTTTCCGTGAGCTTGCAGTGCGTTTGACCAGCGACATGAACTTGCGTCTTTGTGGCGTTGATCTGATGATTAATGGAGATATTCGAGAATTGCCAGTTCCCGGGCAATTCTGGGTACTTGAGATTAACGCCGCGCCGGGATTGGATCACTACGCCAGGACCGGCAAGGTGCAAGAAAAAATCGTTGAGGAACTATATCTTAAAGTTCTCCGAAGCCTGAATCGGTAGGGGCAATCGCACGTCTAGAGCTGAAGTTTTTTACTTCGGCTCTATTTTTATTTATGGTATAATGGTTACATTATGCTCCATAATCATCACCGCAGAATTTGGTCCAGTTTTATTTAATATACTTTGCCGCCTCGGGTAGGCGGGGGTTGTTTTTTATTTGTATATTTATTAACTTAAGAAATAAAAATTATGATTAAACTCACCGAACGTTCGTTCAAAAAGCTACTTATCGCGCTTGCCGTTTACCTTACTTCATTATTTGCCGCGAATACGCTCGGGCTGAAAATAATGCCATTCATTTTCAGTTCACATTTATCGGTAGCAGTATTTTCTTTTCCGGTTGTGTTTCTTATGACTGATGTAATCGGCGAAATTTATGGCAAGCATGTTGCAAAGTTTTTTGTTTTTGCGGGATTTATCAGTACGGCATTGTTCATCGCATATTCGTTTCTATCGCTTGCTATGCCGTGGTCGGCTGACGGTGAATGGGCGCGAGCGGGGTATAACCAAATTTTCGGTATTTCGGCACGCATTGCGATTGCTTCGCTTGTAGCATTTCTTATTGCGGAGTATCAAGATGTGTTGTCATTCTTTTTCTTTCGCGAGAAACTAGGTGTGAAGTTTTTCTGGTTACGCTCGTTTCTATCCAATCTCTGGTCGCAATTGCTTGATGCAACAATTTTTATGGTTATAGCGTTTGCGGGTGTGTATTCACCTCATGCGCTCGTTAGTATTATTATCACTTGGTGGCTCTACAAGGTGGCGATGGGTGTTTTCTACATGCCGTTTTCCTATCTCGGTATTCATTTCTTGCGAGACAAAAATGAACAAGCTAATTCTCAACAACTATGATTATTCAACCAATCAAAACCCGTGTTTTTCAAGAGGGTGAAGATTTGTTCGCTTTTATAACGGGTTATTTTAAGAAGCTTTCCGAAAAATCCGTGGTTGTCATCACTTCCAAAATCGTCGCCCTTGCGGAGAAACGGACGGCTACCGCCGAAAATATTAAAATAAAAGAGAAACTGATTTGCGCAGAAAGCGAGTTTGCCATTCCGACTAAATATGTTTGGCTCACTATCAAAGATGGCATGGTTATGGCTTCTGCCGGAATTGACGAGTCAAACGCGAAGGGTAAACTCATTCTTCTGCCAAAAAACAGCTTTAAGACCGCCGGCTTTTTGCGTAACAAATTGCGAAAGCATTATGGCATTAGACGGCTCGGCGTTCTTATTACCGACAGCCGTACAATTCCACTCCGCGCCGGTGTAACCGGCGTTGCCCTCGGATACGCGGGTTTTTGTGGCGTGAAGGACTATCGCGGCACATCTGATATTTTCGGCAGAAAATTTAAATTTTCTCGCACGAATGTTGCAGACAGTCTTGCCACGGCCGGGGTTTTGGTCATGGGAGAGGGTAGTGAACGGCAACCACTCGCGATTATTAAAGGAGCGCCAGCGGAGTTCTGTGGTAGGATAAACTGCAGGGAGCTTCATATTGATATTAAAGAGGATATGTATCGTCCGCTTTTTTCAAAGTTGCCTAAATTGAAACTATAGTAGTCTTGAGGCCGTCTTTCTTAGCAGATTAATTTTGTCTAAGAAATTTAATAAAAGTCCGGTCGTTTTTATCGGCCTCGAGGCAAGCACCGAGGAGCTTTGAATCTGTACAGCGCACAATAAAAAAATCACCGGGATTCAGGCGGTGATTTTTTTATTTTTGCAAACTATCTTTATTTTCCTTTTAACGCGTCTTTCAAAGTTTTGCCGGTTTTAAATTTTGCTACCGTAACTTGAGGAATCTGGATGCGTTCGGACGGTTTTTGCGGATTAACGCCGCCTCGGGCATGGCGCGATTTTGCCATAAAAGTGCCGAAACCGGTGATGGTAACTTCGTTGCCGGCTTTTAGCTCGGAAATAATCGTGCCGACTAACGCCTCAACCATATCTTCGGCTTGTTTTTTCGTCACCGTCACTTCAGCGGCGATTTTTTCTATTAAGCCTGCTTTGTTCATAAATTTTAAGTTATTTATTATTTTATATTAATATATTTTGTTATGGGTTTTATGCCTTTGGCTTTTTTGGTTTTCGGGTCAATCGTCAGCAGGACGGCGTTGAAAATCGAGCGCCCGGTTTCCGGAATAGAGTGGATAGTTTTAATTTGCGTTAAAAAAGTTTTAATGATTTCTTCTTTATCAACGCCGATAACTCCGTCGGCGAATCCAGTCAGGCCGACATCGGTTAAAAGCGCCGTGCCTCGCTCTGAAATTCGCGCGTCAGCCGTCATAATATGAGTGTGCGTGCCTAAAATCGCGCTGGCTCGGCCGTCTAAGTAATGGCTTAAAGCGATTTTCTCAGAAGTGGCTTCGGCATGAATATCTATTATTATAGCAGATAGGTTATTATTGGCAAGATTAGATAAAATCTCATCGGCTTTATGAAACGGATTATTATAGTCCATGGACATAAAAACCTGGCCGACCAAGCTGATTAAAAGTATTTTATGGCCATTTAGCTCTAAAACCATAAAACCTTTGCCCGGCGCGCTGTCGGAATAATTAGCCGGACGCAATAGCGGCAGGCCGGCGTCGTAAAGATTAAGATAGCCAAGATTGCCGAAGCAATGGTCGCCGCCGGTAAAAGCATCAACGCCCGCGGCCAGCATTTCTTTAATGGTGGTTTCGGAAACGCCGTTGCCATGGGCTAAATTATCCGCGTTTAAAATAACCAAGTCGGGTTTTAGCTCTTTTTTTAAGCCAGGCAAAATTTCCTCGACCGCGCGGCGGCCGATTTTACCGTTGACTTCGCCGATAAAGAGGATGTTTAACATATGATTTTAACCTCCTCCCGTCCCCCTTTCAAAGGGGGATTAAGGGGGTTTTATCTCGCGTATTCGGTCACGCGCATTTCCCTGATGACGTTGATTTTTATTTCGCCGGGGTATTTTAATTCTTGTTCAATTTTTTTAGCGATTTCTTTGGCTAAATTAATCGCGGCCAAGTCGTCGATTTTATCCGGCGTAACGAAAACTCTGACTTCGCGTCCGGCCTGGATAGCGTAAGCTTTTTCAATGCCTTCGAAAGAGGTGGCGATTTTTTCGAGTTCCTCGAGCCGTTGGATATACTGGTCGAAAGTATCGCGGCGAGCGCCCGGGCGAGCCGCGGAAATAGCGTCGGCCACTTTAACGATAACGGAAATCAAGCCGTCAGGGCGGTCTTCATGATGAGTTAAAATCGGCGCGATCAGTTCGGGCGGCAAATTAAATTTTTTGCCGATGTTGGCGCCGATTTCCGGGTGCGTTCCCTGAACTTCATGGTCAACGGCTTTGCCGATATCGTGGAGTAGCCCGCCTTTTTTAGCGAGCGTTACGTCCACGCCCATTTCCTCGGCGATTAACGCGGATAAATGAGCGACTTCAACCGAGTGGCGCAAAGCGTTTTGGCCGTAGCTGGAGCGATATTTTAAGCGGCCGATAATATTCACCAGTTTCGGGTCAAAGCCGGCCACGCCGACTTCGTACATGGCTTCTTCGCCGGCTTTTTTGATGTCTAAAGCCAGCTCTTCTTTAGCTTGTTTAATCGCGTCCTCGATTTTAGTCGGGTGGATGCGGCCGTCTTTAATCAGATGGTCTAAAGTTCTTTTGGCGATATGGCGACGGATGGGCGAAAAGCCGGAAATGGTAATGGCGTTAGGCGTGTCGTCAACGATAATTTCCACGCCGGTTAATTGCTCGATAACTTTAATGTTCCGGCCTTCGCGGCCGATAATGCGGCCTTTCATTTCATCATTAGGCAGATCAACGGTCGTCGTGGTGATTTCCGTGGCGTAAGTTGAAGCCAGCCTCTGGATGGCGCCGGCCATTAAGTCGCGCGCCTTGTCGTCTAAAGCATCGGACGATTCTTTTTCCAGTTTATTAATTCTGATAACCAGGTCGTTTTTAATTTCGCTTTCAATGTTTTTGAATAAAACCTGCTTGGCTTCTTCTTTGGAAAGAGCCGCGATTTTTTCCAGCTTAGCTAATTGCTCGTCATGAATAGCCTTAATTTTTTCTTTAACCTCTTCAACTTTATTAACTTTGTCATAAAGCTGCTGCTGCTTGTCCTGCAGTTCAAGCAACTTTTGCGAAAACACGGTTTCGCGCTTTTCTAAACGGGACTGCAGGCCGTTAATTTCCCGGCGCCTGATTTCGTCTTCTTTTTTAGCTTCGTCAACGATTTTTAAAGCTTTTTCCTGGGCTTCTATAAGCAGTTCTTTTTGCTTGGCTTTAGTGTCGGTTAGGATTTTTTCCGCGTGCGCCTCGGCGCTCGTGACCTCGGTTAAAGCCCGCTTTTTTCTAAGCCAGTAGCCAACAAAAAAACCGCCGACCAGAGCCAAAATTGCATAAATAGCATACATCATAGGTTTATGAATTTTGTCGTCAGAGGTTTAAAAACAATAAACAACCGTCTTAGCTTATAAAACAGTTATTTTTCGCGCTGTAAATTTTAACGAAGAAGATTTAATTATGAGATTCACAAATTTTATTCCAATTTTAGGGAAAATATCTTCTAAATTTACGGTTTACCTGACAACAAAAAATACTTAATTAATTACAAAATTATCCTAACATGGAGCAAGAGTTTTGGCAAGAGTCTGCGATACTGTCATTGCGGCCTCCGAGCCGCAATCTAAAATTTAGCCATAATTGATAAAGAAGCTAAAAAAAGGTAAGATTAAGGTAAATAAAATTTATATATGCTAAAAGATTCTGATTTTATAAATCAGCCCCAAATTGATAATCGACCGCCGGTCGAGTCGCCAAAAATGCCAAAGCCCGTAGAAGAGGCCATGGCTTCTGATTTAGAAAATAAAAAAATAGAAAAAGTGTCTGAAGAGCTGATAGATTATTTGATAGACCATTATATTGACGGTGAAGGAAATTTTAGCTGGTGGCAGGAGTTTGAATATGACGATAACGAAGAGAATGAGAAAAATGTTTATAAAAGACTCGGTAAAATTTATGAAGGGGAAAAGAGCTTCTATATTGAGCCGTCCCTGGAAGATTTTCTATATTCTCAAGACGCCATGGAAATGATGACAAATAAATATAAAACGGAAAAAGATTTATTCAGGAAAATTAAAATTATTAAATTATATAACGATGTCTGTTCTAGCATGCTTAAAGATGATGAAGGCGGGCTAGAGACTATAAATCAGGCGATTGATAATAGTAAAAGCGTAAAAGAAGATTCTAAGGAAGGCTACCTGGTGAGAACTTTCGCTAAGGCCGGTTATTTAACAAATTTAGATTGGCATGATACGCTTCGCTTCGGCCGTAGCGAAGAATCAAAAGAACAACATAAAGACTGGTTTGATGTTAAAAAATTTCATGATATAAAATATAATTCATTACATTTTACTTTTGACGATAGAATGATTAATGCCATGAATTCATGCAGAAGATGTTATGGCGCTCCGACTGAAATAATGAATTCTGGAGACGCTAAGCCGTTGCGTAAAATTTTGGCCGCTGAAGCCCCGAATTATGACGGTAATTCGGAATTTGTGTATGAAGGCGACTATATTATAACCGAAGTGGCTCCTGGTATTATCGGAGCTTATACAATAAATGGCGACTTGCTTGGCTGGCGTGAAGTTGACGGAAATTCAAGAGCAAAAGACCGGCTAAATCCATCAAAAATCGGTTTGAATCAGCCTAAAGATGTTATTAATAAAATTGGTGAGGATAATAAAAATGACTTAGTTTTATTTAAGATAATGGCCAATTTGGAATTTCGGGCTCAGATTAAAAGAGATTTTGGCATAGATATCGGTGTCTTTGATTTGCGAACGCAATTTCAATTCTTGAATTTTATTAAAGATGCGGACGAGAGCAGAGTTAAAAAAATTAAAAGTTTTATAGAACAGACCGGCGGAGATGATAATAAAAATAATCGGGTAAAAACATTCTTAGCGCTTGAAGCCGGCAGGGAAATGGGCGATAAAATTTTAGCCATCGGCGAATCGTTTAAAGACCAGCCGGAAGCGGCCGATAAAATTTTTGCTAAATATAATGAAATCGTCGGCCTGGCCGAAAAGAGTTTAGCGGAGCTGGAAAGTTTGTTTAATGATAAGCAAAACATTTCTCAAGCCGATAAAAATTTGATATTTCAGAATGTTTTAAACAGAGCTAGCGGTTTGCTAGTGAATTTTTCAGATAAATTAAAGTCCAAGGGCGATATGACTTATAATGAAGTAATGTCCGAGTTAAAAAAATATCAAAGCGACATCATTTTATTCGTGGAAACTTTTAAGACGCTGAATCGCGAAGGCAAGGCGCTGGAGCTGGCTGATTTTAAAAATATAAATATCTCTCGAAAGAGCGGCCAAGAAATTCCCGACGAAGAGAAGTCGGAATTTGAAAAAATCGCCGCGGAAAACTGGTCAAAATATTTTTTTAAAGACGAGGTTATTGAAGAGTTTAAAAAAAGTCTGGAAAATCCCGATAACAGATTCTATACGGTCAAGTACGGCGGCAAGACGGTTGCTTTTATCAGATTTGACCCCCAGGATAACTGCGAACTTTACGCCGGGTCGTTAAACGTTAGGCCGGATTTGCGCGGCTCAACCATTGGCGAGGCAGTTTTAAAAACCATTCTTAAGGAAGAGGCTCATAATAATACAATTAACGCCAAAGTCTATTCGCGTCTGCCGATTTTAAAAAGATACATCGGCGAGTTCGGCTTCGTGGCCACGGACATGATTAATAATTATCATGGCCGGGCGGGCGAATATGGTTTTAAAATGCTTTTAGCCGAAGAGGAAAATCAAGGCTATAAATTTTTTAACAGGCCGCTTAAAGAGATTAAGGCCGAGCATCATGATAATACCTACGCGTTGAACCAGCCGGAAATCGTTTTAAAATTTGACAGCCTTAACGAGCAAGAAGTTATGATGGGGCAATGCCAAAAATTATTAGATTACGGTTACGTCTTAACCGCTTATCGGCCGGAAAAAGAAAAAACCGGCTCAGGCGAAACCGAGTCGGTTTATTTGGCGTTTGAAAAACGGGCCAGGCAGCTGGAGCAAGCCGCTTAATTTTTTTCCCAGATTTGTTCAAACAAAGATTTTTGCATGGAATAAATATGAGGATCATTGATAATCATGCCGGCCAAATATGTTTCCGTCATGGTGATGTAGGCGATTTTATTGTCATAGATATGAATACTGGTGCTAAAGGGGCTGATGGTGGTTTTCATTAATTTAACGTCTGTTAAGTTATTAGCTTTAGCGAAGTGTTCTCGGGCGTAAGGCGAATCAACGGCGATCAGCCGTTTTTTTATACCCAATTTATTTCTCTCGTTAACATATTTTTTGTTTAATTCTCTTAAATATTTATCAACCGCTTCAACGTCGGCGATGGTTAAAATCTCGGATTTAGAAACTAAAGTATCCTCTAGCACGCGCCAAACTCCTTCCTCGCCTTCATAAAACTTAATGCCCGGCTTGTTATTCGTCAGATTGAAGGCGGAAATCAGGTCAGGCAAGTTTTCGCTTAAGGCCGATTTTTCTTTAATCAGGCTTTTTTCTTTATCTTCAAAAATTTTCTGCAAAACCGCCGGGTGTTCGGCCCGAAAGCGGCTGATTTGATTCGGCTCGTCAATCTTTTCGGCCAGTTTAAGCCCGACCAGCTCATCCAGGGTATAATAGACCGTCCCCCTGGAGATTTTTAAGTCCCGGGTTATTTTATTGGCTCTGGCTTCTTTGTTATTAAGCAAATATTCATAGATTTGGGCCTGGGTTTTAGTCAATCCGGCGGCCATTAGAGTAGGTTGGTTCATAAAAGAAAAATAATTATTTATATAATAATTATAGCAAATATATAAAATTTGTCAAATATAGATTAGACAATTTTATAGATATAATCATTGTGTTTTATGTAATATTGTCAGGTATATATTTACAATTAGCCATAATTTGTTCAATTTAGTATTGACAATATCTCTAAGGTATGTTATACTGTTTTATTAAGCTTAAAAAACAGACAAAAGTCAAATCGAAGCAAGTACTTTAAAACTTAAGAGTTAATCCGCCTACGCCTAAAGGCTACGGTGGACGCAGTGGAAGGAGAGAGCCATTGTAAACATTAATTTAAAGCGATAGTTATAATGGCGCTTTCTTTTCCGAGAAAGTTCTTTTGTAGTTATCGCTTTTTTTGTGGACAGACCATAAAAAGCGAGAATTATGCGGAGGAGAGAGAAATAGGCCCAAAATTAATTTTTATTGCCTTTAATTTCTACGGCTTCCCCGCATCATTTTCGCCAACAAGCGAAAAAAAGTTCTTTAAATAATTTAAAGATGAATTTAACCAATAGATGCCTGGTCTTTATTCTTGGGAACAAAGTTCCCGGAGAGAGTAGGACTAGAAATTACGCGTTTGTTGATTAGTTCTCTTTAGTCGCAATGACGGAAACAGGCGGAAAATAATTATGGCGACATAATTATTGAAAGCCGTTTTAGGAGATTGCTTGGTCTGATCGCGAGCGCCCATGCTTGGCCCGCGGTCAGACCCTTTTCCTAAAGTTTCCATCAACCGACCTTCGCTAAAGCTACGGTCGGCAAGCCTCCTGGCTTGCTGATAAATACTTTGGCGGAACATCGGCTGGGCCTTAAGGACATAAACCACCCTTGGACCCAGGAATGTTCTTAAAAAAGAAAAAAGAAGAAAGAGACGTCACGTTCGCAAGACGTGACGGACGGCTCAGGCGCATGCTGGCGATGCAGAGAAAAAATTTGCATCCGCTACGCTTAGGCGGCTACGCTGGCCATACCGGGCGCGAGTGTTCACCGAAATTCCCGGAGGCTAAGCCAGAGAGAGGAAGCTCTTTCTTCTTCGGTTATTAAAGAGGGAGACTCGTTTAACTCCCTCTTCGTTCTAAGACAATTATTAAAATAGTTGTTTTGGAACGGAATGCTCATTATTAAATAAAAAATTGCTTGGGCTTGGCCCAGGCAGGAAAGGAGGACGAGATGAAAATCGTCATATGCGGACCGCCAAGGTCCGGAAAGTCCTGCTTGAGGGAAGGTCTTAAGCAGGCGATACGGCGCGTGCCAAACGCTCCGTATCCTTATGTTATAACCGCGTGCCCAGACGGGGAAGGCGCGTGGTTTCAAGAGACCGTGAATGCGGATCCCGAATTGGCGGCTAAATGCAAGGCCGCCTATAAATCCAAGTTCACAACCGAATTCGTTAAGCGGATAACGGATTCGGTAAAAAATTGCAGTCTTCCGCTCACGCTGGTGGACATCGGCGGTATCCCCAGCGTGGAAAACGAGGCGATCTGCGCCTCGGCCACCCACGCCGTTTTGCTGGCGGGCGACATGAGTTGCTTGTCGAAGTGGCATGAGTTTTGCGGCAAGCTCGGACTCCGTATCATCGCGGAGATCCATTCCGACTACCGCGGGATTGAAGACGTTGTTCCTCAACTCGGCGAGGACAACGTCTGGTGCGGCTCAGTTCATTATCTGGAACGCGGCGAGCCGGCACACGAACGCCTGACCGTTAAGGCGTTAGCCGAGATTCTTGTTCGTTTGGCAAGCGATCAGGAATAGTCCTTTGCGTTGCCGGTCGAGCGTAGACCTTAAATAATGCGGGGCGAAAAACAACTTAAATTATCAAGCCCGTAGCCGTCTGAATTAGCCATTTTTTGGCGGCGAAAAAGGAGGATAAAATGGCGAATAAATTTTTTAAGATCAATTTAGAGGACGGAAACGTCCTGCGTGTCGGCTTTGGCGAGTCGGCGCAAAATGACGCGATCGTCCGCGATGCCTGCGAGCGCCTCGCGGAAATGACCGTTAGCGGAGAACTCGCTGGCGGACAGATCCTGAAGGTTAACGGCCCAGCATCCCTGCCGGTCGCCATCGCCATCGCCCACGCGGTGGCACACCTCTATGAGGTGGTGGCCGTATATGACCCGAAACTCGGGAAGTATGTGGTCGCCGTCGCCCATAGCGGTTCGCACGCACCGGGCGATCTGATCGACTAGCCACCGGTCAGATAAAAAGTCCTCCGATTGGCATCGGAGTTGCTCCAAGGTCCAGGAGCGTCAAAGCATGGGCAAAAAGGTTTTCCGGGGAATGTCGCTTGGTCGCTTCATTCCCCGACCATTCCGAAATCATAAAAAAGTTTGTGATTTCAGAAAGGGAATTATCCCTTGTTCATACAAAAATCCCAGCCCCCAGGGATAAGGGGAGAAGGAATAGAAAATGAAAGCAACGACGCGAATTTTTATGGCGGCTGCGTCCGCCGGGTTGACCGCCGTGTTTTTTTACGGCAAGCTCCCCGTGGTTTCGGGCAGCTGGGTTGCGTCGGCCGTTGTGGCCGCCATAATTGTAACTCTATCCACATATCTTGTGGTGTGGATGGAGAAAAAATAACTTTAAAAGGTTCGAGGGTTTCCTAAGGTTTAAAAACCCTCTCTGTCTTCCGATGTATGTCGGAACTGACGAGTCCGAAAGGACGAAACAGAGTTCTTTGACAACTGAATAAGCGAAAAAATAAAATAAAAAGGAGGTGAAAAGAGATGGAGTTGTTTAAATGTGGAGATGATTTAGACGGCTATCAGTGTTTCAGTGGTAAAAAAAATCTGATAAATATCTCTTTTCACTTTTATAATAACTGGAGGACGGTTAAATCAAATATTAACGCCGTTTCCCAGTTTTTAAGACAAGAAGGGTTTTTAAAAATCTCAATTGAGTCGGGAGTACATAAAATGCATTTGGATTTGGATTGGGATGAAAAAATTCTTTTTGTTGATGTTTCATTGGCAAAGTGGAAAAATCCGTCAGCCCCGCTAGTAGAAGATATTAAAGGGTTGGCGGCTGATATTTATGAGATGTTAAAGTTTGACTCGTCAGACTATTTTGTTTCAAACGAGGCTGACGAGTTATTTTCCGATTTTTATCACGAACAAGATTAGAGAAAAGGAGGTGATAGAGTGAAGCGGATTTTATGGTTGTCGCAGCATACGCCGTTAGCGCCACAGCTAACGGAACTCAAGCGACTCTTCGGAGAAATTGAAGTTCTGCGCGACGTCAACCCGTTTTTTAGCGCCGAGGAAATTTTACGGCGTTTTAAGGAAAGCGGGTATGACGAAATTGTCGTGGTGGCGCCGCTGTCGGTGATTGCCCGGCTTTGCGAGCTTGGTCTTCGGCCGTTATGGGCCGAGATGGAACAAGTTTGGAAGCGGCAAGCGGCGGACGTGTCGGCCAAGGGTCGGCATTATCGTTTTGTCCGGTTTCGCCGGATTAAGGCGGTAAGGTTGGAATTTGAAGAATTAACCTAATTGAAACGCAACCGGCCGGACCCGACGGCATAATTTCGGGCAAGGAGGAAGAGATGGACGTTAAGAGTGCAATCGAAAAATTGCAGTATATCGAAATGGAACTGAATTCGTTCGCTATGGAGCGGACGGAGGAAGTTAAGATGAGTATTATCGCACTTTTGTGCGGTCAGCACATGCTGTTGCTGGGGCCTCCGGGAACTGGCAAAAGCATGTTGGTTTGGCAGTTGGTGCGCCGGATTGACGGCGCCCGGCTGTTTGAGATGCTTCTCACGAAGTATTCGACTGACAAGGATTTATTCGTCAGTCGGACGGACATTCAAGAGGAGCAGCACAATGGGTGCAAGTCGGTCAGGTTCTTCCATTCAACGGAAGGCACCCTGGCTGACGCGCAGGTGGCGTTTCTGGATGAAATTTTCAAGGCGAACAGCGCGACGCTCAACGCCTTGTTGACGCTCATCAACGAGCGGAAATTTCACATCAACGGTCAGACCTTCGCGGCGCCGCTGGTGTCTCTCTTTGGGGCGTCCAACGAACTGCCGGAAGAAGGCGAGGGACTGGAAGCACTCTACGACCGGTTCATGATTCGCATGGTGGCGGAGCGGGTTCGGGAGCGAGGCAACCGCCTGACCATGCGGCAGAAGTCGCGCGCGCATCGCGCGGCTCAAGCTAATGGCAGTCTGCCGGCGATTACGACGATTAACATGCAGGAGTTGGATCTCCTGCGTCGTCAGGCAGCGCTGGTCGCAGTGCCGACGGTCATTGACGAGCGCATTGAGGAAATCATTGACGCGCTTTTAACCGAAGGCATTGTGGTCTCGGATCGGCGCGACGCGCGGCTGGACACGATCATCCAGGCGCACGCGCTCATGGACGGTCGGCAGCAGGTCAATGAAGGAGACATTTCCGTGCTCCAGTATTGCCTGTGGAACCAGCCGACCGAGATTAAAACGGTTCAGCGCATCGTCTTGTCCATTGCTAACCCGATGGAAAACAAGGCGATTGAACTTCTGGACCAGGCGCAGGAAATCCGCGACGATGCTGTTAAAGCGGCTGACGGAGCGGCCGGCGCCGAGGCGAACAGTAAACTGAAAAAGCTCGTCGTGGCCATTGACGAGCTGGTCAAACAGGCGCAGTCCCAGGGCGCGCCGACCACCAAGATTGTTGAGGTGAAAAACACGATTCAAAGCCTCAACAAAGAGGTGGTCAAGGTGTGTCTGGGTCTTGACCTGTAAAAAAGGAGGTAAGGCAATGGCGAAAAAAAGGGGGCGGTTGCCCCAGATGAAACGCGGACAACAGCATAAAACCGTTGTTGCCTGCGACGCTTACGATCAGGCCGCCTTTGCCTCCTTAAAAGAGAAGTCAACGAAGCTGGTGGAGCTGGAGAAAAGCGGGAGTCAAAAACTGCCGACTTTTCCTCCGCTGATGCAGGACGTTTATTCGTCCCTGTATAAGGCTACGCCAAAACTTCGGGAGGCAAAGGCAATTACGCCGTCGCATCGGTACAATCGGTCATTGGTTGAGCAGTTGATGAAGACCGAGCAATTCAAAGAGTTAAGGACTTATACGCAACTCGATGAATTTACCAGCGCGATGGCGACTCTATCTCTGGCCGGTAAAGCGGTAGAGCTGGTTTCGGAAGAGACTAAGGAAAAACTCCAAGAGATGAATAATCTTGAGGAGGAGACCGAAAGTCTCGATGACCAGCTTGATGGACTGCAAGGTGCGGCCGGACAAGCCAAACAGCAGGCGCAAAGTCTGCAGCAGCAAGCCCAGCAGGCAAAGAGCCAAGGCAAGAAGGCCGAAGCTCAAAGTCTGCAAAATCAGGCTAGCCAGTTAACTTCTCAGGCAAACGGACTGGAAGCGCAAGCTTCGCAATCCCAGATGTCTTTGGACGAGGCTAAGGCGAAACTTGACGGGCTGGACGAGGAAGTCTCCGAGGAGTTACAAAAAAGTTCTTCTAAACTGCGGCAAGCGGCGCGCAAGGCGGCCGAAGAAGCCTTGGAGGACGTAAAGGAAACTTCGGAGATGCTGGAGGCGTGGGGCAGTGAAACCGGAGAAATCCAACAGCTGCCCTATGAGGAAAAACTCCGGCGCGCGGAGTTAATTAAATCTTCCCGCAAGATGAAAGAGTTATCCAAGCTCGTGGGGAGATTCAAGAGATTGGCAATCTCAACTCAAAAGACCAAGGTTAAGCAAGCGCCGACCGAGGTCTTTGACGTAAAAGTCGGCCAGGATTTGGACAAGGTTCTGCCTTCGGAAATTCTCGCCCTGTCTCATCCGCTCATGAAGTATGAATTCTACGAGCGGTGGGCAGGAGGAAAACTCCTGCTTTACGAGGTTAAGGGCAAGGAAAAAGAAGGCAAGGGCCCGATTATTATCTGCTGTGACAACAGCGGTTCAATGGCCGGCCCTAAAGAACTTTGGTCCAAGGCCGTGGCGTTGGCCTTGCTGGAAATTTCCAAACTCCAGAAGCGGAATTACGCCTGCATTCATTACGGGGACAAAGATGATCCCATAAAGATCGTTGAAGTTCTAAAAGGACAGGCAAATTTCGACAAGGTCTTGGAGATTGGCCAGTATTTTCTGAGCGGCGGCACGGATTTTATGAAGCCGCTTACGGAAGCGGTCGCGCTTCTTGAAAAGTCGGAATTTAAAAAAGCGGACATCGTGTTCGTGACCGACGGTGAGTGCACCGTGACCGACGAATTCCTCACGGAGTTCAGGGCGGCGAAAAAGCAGAAGGAGTTTAAGGTAATTTCGGTTTTAGTTGACATGGGGTCAACTACTCCGATTGCGGTTCAAGAGTTCTCGGACGACGTGAAATTTGTGTCCGAGCTTTCTGGTAACGAGGCCGGCGAGATTTTCGCCGCGGTATAAAAGGAGGCAGGGATGATAACAGCAGGAAAAGTTATGAGACTCGTGGATTTATTTGAGGTCGATTCAGACCTGGCCTCCGCGAGTTCACAAACCGGGTTTGGGTTTTTAATGGATGGGTCGGTTCCTAAATTCGAAAGAATCGGCAGGGGAAGATTCACTCCCAAGATCGTCCACCCCATGTATCTTTACCTTGATCACTGGGGCGGGAAAAATCTCAGGGTGTATTTTTCCCAAAAACTGACTCAGCTGTCCGTGGCCCAGTCCGAGCTTGAAGCTAAGCGAGGATTTGAGTTCTGGGTTCCGGGCAGTAATAGTCCTGTGGTTGTGAAGCGGTACTTATACGCTTCCGACTACGCGGACGAGACCTCGCTTGAAGCGGCGGTCCAGGATATGCTCAAGCAATGCGCGAGCGTATACCTCATGGCCTGCCAGGAGTGGGGCGGTAAATAGTTTATTTCAAACGGTTAATCCAGCCTACCGAAAAAAAGGGCTGTAATATAGGTTTACGGGTTTTCGCGGAAGTTCCTATTATAAAAACTTCCGCTCTCAATTTTAGATTATTATTTTCAATAGTAATCTGAAAGAGAGAAAAAATCACTCTCTCCCTCTCTTTCCCAGTTTGTTATTAAATTAGCGGGTTGGGAAAGGGAGAAATCCCGAGTTCATTAAAAAATCCCAGCCCCCAGGGATAAGGGGAGAAAGAGAAAAGATGGAAAAAATCAGTTTTTTCAAGAAGGAGGGAGACGATTCTTCTCTGGCAATCTTAGAGGAAGAGGGTCAGTTCAAGAACCTTCATTATTGCAGCACGAACGAGTATGAAGTCGTTTTGTGGGACAATGCGAATCCAGATAATTTTCCTCTTTCAGAATGGATGGAAATTACTCTGGATGAGGCCGAGAGGAGGTTTGAAGAAGTAAGGGAAGGATCTTTTCCTTACGGAACAGTCCGTTATTTAATTCAGCAAGCAAGAGTCGCCGTCGAGGAGGAGAAAAAAAGTAAACAGCAACTTTCAAAAGAGGCGGAATTATCGACTGTCCAGCCTCCGAGTGAACGACTGTCGAATTATCCGGTCCCTACCGATTATTCTGGCATCGAGGTCTTCGTGGACGAGGCGAATGATAGTTGTTTCGTTGTAGCGGAAGACAAAGTCATTGTTTTTAGTCTTACCGAAGGCGAGGCAGGCGTGTCGGTTTACAATCTCCATGAAGCGCAGGAAGAATCATTCGAAATGGACGACATTCCCGAAGAAATTAGTAAATTGACGGAATACGGGGAGGAGGCGTACCTGAATGATCAATATAAATCATTGGAAGATATGCCAAGGGATTTAATGGAAAGGATTTCTTCTAAACTCTCGGAGCAGTTCGATTAAACAGGACAGGATAAGAAAAACAGATTAAGGAGAAGTATACTATAGCTCCCTGACTTGTGGGAATAATTGCAACCCTCTAATTGCGGGAATAAGTTAACCCTCTGCTTTGCGAGTGATAAGTAAACTCGCACGCCCCGAACGCTGGTAATGCGGAGCGTAAAAAATGTAAATACAACATTAGCTATCGGCCAGATTGTTTGGCTGGGTAGAAAAATCTAGTGCGCTGTATTTACTCCAGCAGCTGTTCTTTAAAAAGTTTTGCCAGTTTGTGGTGATGGCAAAACTAAAAAAGGTTTTTCACCACTCCCTTCCTGAAATCATAAAGTAATTTGTGGTTTCAGAAAGGGAAGAATTCTGGATTGTCGTGGCTTTGCCAGATCTCGCGTAGCGATGACGAGGTCAAGCCCGCAATGACAAAATTAAATCCCCCTAACCCCCTTTGTTAAAGGGGGCGAATGCCGGCAGAAGTATGCAGGGCAGGAGGAGCAGATTTTTTTGAAATCTCTCTCCTCAATTTAATCTGCTCTTCGCTAAGTGCCCTGCATATTTTTGCCGGCAGAATAAAAAACACCCCGCCTTGGGCGGGGTGTTTTTAAAATGAAGATTATGCTATAAATTTTCCTTCGGTATTTTTGACTGTTTAATTATCGCCAGTAATGTGCCGATAAATATCGGCCGATTTTTTCCATGCAAGGGAACGGCGACCATGATATTGGTTTTTTGGTGAGTAAAAATTTGATGGCTACCTTTCTGGCGCGACAATCTAAAACCGTTGGCCAATAAAATTGCAATCAGTTTTTTAGCAGTTATTGGCCGCATAAGTAATTTTTATTTTAGACGGCAGGCTTACTTTAATGGCATCAATAATTGGACGATCATAATAAGCGGGAATATTTTTCTTTTGGCTGGCTAATTCTTCAAGCCAAAGCTCTAAAACTTCACCAGCCTTATTTTTTGCTTCCTCAAAAGTCTTGCCGAAAGTAACACAGCCGGGAAAAGCGGGGAAAGAAACATTGTAGCCGCCTTCGTTGGCCGGCTCAAAAATAGCCGGGTATTCTAAAATTTTATATTGTGATTTATCCATAGATTTGTTTAATTTTATATTTTTACTATAACAAATAGAGTTATGGCAGTCAAACGAGAAAATTTCTGGATTCCGGGTCAAGCCCGGAATGACGAATCTGTGAGATTGCTTCGTCCCCCGGGTCAAGCCCGGGCTAAAGGCGCTCCTCGCAATGACAGAATAGAGTTATTTTATAATTACCTTATCAATTATCCCGTATTTGACCGCTTCGTCCGCGCTCATAAAATGATCGCGGTCAGTATCTTTTTCAATCATGCCGATCGGCTGGCTTGTATGTTTGGCTAAAATTTTATTTAATTTTTCCCTGACTCTTAGAATATGCTCGGAGTGGATTTTTATGTCCGAGGCCTGGCCTTCAAAGCCGCCCATAACTTGGTGAATTAAGATTTCCGAATTTGGTAGGCTGAACCTTTTACCTTTAGCGCCGGCCGTGAGTAAGACCGCGCCCATGGAAGCGGCTAAGCCGACGCAAATCGTAGAGACGTCAGACTTAACATATTGCATGGTATCGTAAATCGCCATGCCGGCCGTGACCGAACCGCCGGGAGTATTAATGTAAAATTTTATGTCCTTGCCTTTACCTTCGGCGTCCAAAAATAAAAATTGGGCGATAATGATATTAGCCGTATGGTCGTCAATGGCTTCGCCTAAAAAAATGATCCGGTCTTTAAGGAGGCGCGAATAAATATCGTAGGCGCGCTCGATTTGGCCGGATTTTTCAATGACTGTAGGTATAAGTGGCATATGGTTCAAGGTTAATAGTAAAATTTAAAAAATAAAATATAATTAATATTAATTCTAATTCGCTTTAATGTCAACTTCAAATTATCAATTTTCAATTCTCAATTTTCAAAAAATTTCTAATTTTATAATTTTCAATTAAAAATTAATTAATTGATCATTTATTGAAAATTGGTCATTGAAAATTGATAATTATTACACTATTTTCCAGCCGCTCTCGGTTTTTTCTAAATGGCCTTCAACCGTAAAGCCGGAAGCTTTGACGTGGCCGCCGCCGCCTAAGGCGCGGGCTAATTTAGAAACATCGACGTTAGGGTTAGAGGTGCGCAAACTGCCTTTAATCCGCCCGTCGGGCAGTTCGCGCAGTAGCATGATACCGTTGACCGCGTTTAAGTTGCTTAAAAAGCCGGACATACCCTCGAGCTCTTCTTCGGTGACTTCGGCCGGCACGTCCTCGCTTTTTAAAACCGTAAAGCCGAAATTATATTTTTGGTTTATCTTTAAGCGCGACATGGCTTTGCCCCAGGTTTTCATGGAAGCGATTGATTTATTGCGCCAGGTATTTTCCATAATCTGCGGCAGTTTCGCGCCTTTGACTAACATTTCCGAAGCGATGTTAACGGTTTCCGGAGAAGTCGAGGGGTAGAGAAAATTTCCCGTGTCGGTTAAGATGCCGGTTAAAATGCAGCTTGCCAGGCCTTTAGTTATTTTAATTTTATTGGCTTTAAGGAAATAGTATAAGATTTCCGCGGTCGCGGACGCGGCCGAGTCGCGAATTTCCAAATCAGCGTAATTTTTAATTTTAGGGTGATGATCGATTTCCAATACCGGCTGGTTTGGTTGCCGGTTTAAAATTTCTTTGTCCAGCTTCGTCCGTTCGACCGTGCCGCAGTCCAATACTATGATTAAATCAAAATTGAAATTTTCCAGATTATTTTTTAGTTCATCCAGGTGCGGCAAAAAATCATATTGATTATTTACTTCGCTATGGCAGTAAAGAGAATATTTTTTATTAAGTAAACTTAAAATTTCCGCCATTAAGCAAGCCGAAGCCAAAGCATCGCCATCCGGCTGTTCATGGGTGGCGATGAGGATGTTGTTGGCGCTCTTTATCAGAGCGTAAGCTTTTTGAAATAGTTGAGTGTCCATATGAAGTTTGTCATTGCGAGGAGCGATTAAGCAGACGCGGATCCCTCGCTGTCTCTCGGGACAAGCTTCGCAATCTCACGTACATGGCTCTTAACCAGAGATTGCTTCGCCCCGCGAAGGCGGGGCTCGCAATGACAATTAAAGCTCCTCTTCTTTTATTTTTTTTATCACTTCTTCAATCTCGGCCGCGCGGCTTTCGGTCGTATCTAATACCCAATGAAATCTCGGAATCTGTCTGATGCTTAATTTATTTTTTAATTCGCGGCTGAACAGGCCGGAAAGTTTTTGCAGCTTTCTTAAAGTTGATGGGCCGAATTTATCCGGCAGAACAGAAATGGCGATTTTAGCGTGCTTTAAATCAGTCGAGCAATTAACAAAACAAACGGTGATTAGGCCGTTGTCTAAGGCCACTTCCTTTATAATCAGATTGGCCAATTCTTCTTTTAGTTGTTCGTTAAGCTGTTCAATGCGTCGTGGCATAGATAAATATTGTCATTGCGAGCGACCGAAAGGAGCGAAGCAATCTCACGTACTCGGAGCTTAACCATAGATTGCTTCGTCCCCCGGGTCAAGCCCGGGGCTAAAGGCGCTCCTCGCAATGACAAAGAGTGTTTATTATTTTTTCGCTTTTTCCATTTTATAAAATTGCAGAATATCATCAACCTGGATTACCGGCTTGCCTTCAAAATTAACGCCGCACTCCTGGTTAACGTCAACGGTCGAAACGTCTTGTTTAGCGACCTGCAGTTTCGCTAATCGGCCTTCGGCCATAATCTGTTTATCGCGCGTGACTTCAATTAAGGCGTTAGCTTCAACTTTTCCGTCGAGTACCCGCCCGCCGACGATTTGGCTTGATTTTTCCGTCCGGAAAATCGCCAAGACTTTCATCCGGCCTAAATCCGCCCGGACCATTTTTGATTGGATCAAGCTATCGACTTCGGCTTTAAGGTCATTAATCAATTCGTAAATAATTTTATAGCTTTTAACTTCAACTTTTTGCTCCCTGGCCAATTTTTGCGCCAGCGGAGTGATTTTTACGTTAAAGCCTAAAATTTTAGCCTGGGAGCCCTGGGCTCGCGCGATATCGCCTTCGGTAATATTACCAAGGCCCTTGGCGATGATATTAATTTTAACTTCTTCTTGGTCGATTTTGGCGAGCGACCCTTCAATGGCTTCGCCCGATCCTAAGACATCGCTTTTAATGAGAATATTTATATTTTTAACGTCCGCGGCTACCGGTTTTTCTTCTTTCGGTTTAGCCGCTTCCGAGGCGCGCGAGAAAATTTTATTGGCTTTAATCTTTTCACCCTGGCCGATTTGCATAATATCGCCGATGGCCGGCGCGCATTTAAGGCCGATTATTTTTACCGGCATGGACGGCATGGCCAATTTAACATTTTTTCCGGCATAGTCTTCCAAGGCTCTGACTTTGCCGTAAAACAAGCCGTTAAATATCATCGGGTCGCCGACTTTCAAACAACCGTTTTGGATTAAAACCGTGGCCACCGGGCCTTGGCCGCGGTCAATATGCGATTCAATAATCGTGCCCGAGGCGCAAGAGAGCGGATTGGCCTGGATATTTTTAGCTTCCATTTCCGCGGTTAAGAGCAGCATGTCTAAAAGTTCATTAATGCCAAGATTATTTTTAGCCGAAATCGGCAAGCAGACGGTTTTACCGCCCCAATCTTCAGGCACGATATTAAGCTGTTCGCCTAACTCGCGCTTAACCATGTCAAGATTGGCATCCGGCTTATCGATTTTATTTATGGCCACGACGAAAGGCAATTTAGCCGCTTCAATAATCCGGAAAGCTTCGATGGTTTGCGGCTTAACGCCGTCGTCGGCCGCCACGACTAAAATGGCGATATCGGCGATTTTAGCGCCGCGGTTGCGCATGGCCGTAAAAGCTTCATGGCCAGGAGTATCAATAAAAGTAATGGGTTTATCTTTATGGGTTATCTGGTAAGCGCCGATATGCTGGGTTATGCCGCCGGCTTCGCCCGCGACCACGTCGGTTTTTCTGATGGCGTCCAAGAGTTTGGTTTTACCATGGTCAACATGCCCCATAACCACGATAATCGGCGCCCTGGTTATCAAATCAACTTGATTTTCTTGGCTTAAAACTTGTTTTAAAATATCCAGGTCGGCTTGGTCTTTTACTTTATCCTCCTCGGCCGGCACGATATTCAGGCCTAAATCAGCCCCGATAATGGCCGCGGTGTCAAAATCGATTTTTTCGTTAAGCGAGCTGAAAATGCCGTTTTTCATGAGTTCCGACAAAATTTTATTTATCGGCGAACCCGTGGTAAGGGAAAAATCCCTGACCGTAATGAATTTAGGGATTTTTATTTCCGCTTTTTCTTGAGTTACGGTGGTAGCCACGGCCTCTTCTTTTTTTCCCGCTTGCTGTCTGGCCGCCAGTTGCTTAATTAAAATCGCCCACTCTCTAATAATTTTTTGCGCGGTTACATTATCTACTTTAATGGCTTTTTGGCCGATATCAAAACCAATGAGCGGCAATTTATCGCGCAGCTCTTGCACCGGGATTTTTAAAATTCTGGCCAATTCGGTTATATTCATGTTGGTTAAGTGTCATTGCGAGGAGCGAATGAAGCGAAGCGTAATGAGCGACGCGGCAATCTCTGGTCCAATAGTGCATACGTGGATTTTAACCGGAGATTGCTTCGCCCCGCGAAGGCGGGGCTCGCAATGACAAATTATTTTTTTACTTTACAATAATTTTAGCCAAAAGTCAATCGGAACGTAATGGTTCAATACCTTTGCAACACTCCAGGTGCTAAACTGGCACCATATGGCATATACAAACAATCCGCACATTCCCGCCGTTAGGCGGGAGGCTGTTAGGCTCATAAAATTAAAACATTGGA